>ERZ772945.456-NODE-456-length-33090-cov-16.235750_pt1 | contig 33090 bp, 28 predicted proteins | sample MGYA00511681_ERZ772945 | MGnify/ENA primary metagenome ERZ772945 (study PRJEB29015, sample SAMEA2737943) | human oral metagenome | biome: human oral; feature: human-associated habitat; material: dental | place: China | collected 2143 ...
AAGTTAATTAACCCTCTCATATTCAAGCGATTATATTAGAATTAACGGAGTATTGATATTACAAAAGAACAAATAATTTTAGGCCATAAACTCCGTGATTTTGATTTACTTATCATCAGCGAATCAGAAGTACCTTATTTAGCAGACAAATGTTCTGTAGAGCCTGCTCAATTAGGCTTCCATTACTATCTTCTAAAACAAGAAGAATTAATAAAAGTAAAAGATAAAATATGTTTTGAAAAAGAACTGCTAACTATTTTACAAGCCAATACAAGCAAAGATGGTGATAATCTTGTAAAAATAATCGAGAATTCTAATAGCATCTATGGTTTATTCTACTATGGTGGAAACGAATTAGGCTGCACAAGAATACCAACTTTTGAGGAACTATGCCATAAATCAGATACAGATAATGCTTTTAGGCGATTAGGAGTTCTAAGAATGGATGTCGATAACCTTGGACGTATATTCCAAGCTGGTATAAATCCTCAATATACATCTCTATCACGTTATGCAACATTAAGCCGTTCGTTCGATTATTTCTTCTCAGGTTATCTAAATGAGATCTGGAGAGAAACAGACCCAAGTAAATCAATCATCATATATAGTGGTGGTGACGACCTTTTCATTGTTGGTAGTTGGGAGAAAACTGTTGAGATTGCAAAACGTATAAGAGAAGATTTCCGTAAATACACTTGCAACAATCCCAATTTAACTATATCTGGTGGTGTCGCCTTGCTATCACCTAAGTTTCCAATAATGAAAGGTGCAGAAGAAAGTGCTATTGAGGAAGATAGGGCTAAAAAACACCGATGCATGGAGTTAGAAAAGAATTCCTTTGCTCTACTCAACACAGCATTGAATTGGGATGAAGAATTTCCTGCCGTTGAAGCACTAAAAAATGAGATAAAAGAACTACACATTGATGATGCCATCAAGAGTTCCTTTATATCAAAAGTCCTCAGGCATAGAACTAATGCAGAGATGGATTCACACAAAATTACAAACTTCAAAACCTATTGGATGATTGCGTACGATATGGGCAGGATGAAGAACCGTACAAAAGACGTACAAGCGAAAGAATTAATTAATCAATACATAAAAGAGATATGTGGTAATAGTTCTTGTCTAAATAACAAAACTATAAAATCTTCCTATCATCCTTTAGAACTATGGGCATTAGCGTGTAGATGGGCAGAATTAGAACTACGAACAAACAAATAAATTAAAAGAGAACAATTATGGTAACACCTTACAATGAGAACAGGTATCCCGACAAGAGAAGAAACAGTTGGAATACAAACAAGGATGGGGCTGAAACTCCAGAAGAGATTTTAACCAAAGCTAATTTCGATGAAAGCTGGATTACGGAAGGAGCCAACGAGAGACTTCCAGATTTTGCTGAAGTCCTTGGAAAATATATGGCAAGGAATGGACTTACCAATTCTAAAATCCGCAGTATTTATGGAGAAATTAAAAGAATACAAATGGGTAAATTTGAGATAGAAAAAGCGTCTTTCTTTTTACTCCGTCCGAAAGTAGCTTATGCTTTTGGAAGAGATGAAAAGAACAAAGGATTAAAACTATTTAAACTCATCTTTGAGAGAGTATATCTTCTTGTCAAAGATCAAAAAACCTATAATAATTTCTGCAATCTTATAGAAGCTATCCTTGCATACCATAAAGCGTATGGAGGAAAAGATTAAATTATTACATTATAAAGAACTATCTATGACTACAACAAGATTAAAAAAGAAAGTTGTCTATACTGGTACTATTATATTAAAGACCGGTTTACACATTGGTGGAACAAATGCAGCACTCAACATTGGTGGACCAGATAAGTTTGTGGTTCGTAATCCTTTAACCAATATTCCTTATATACCAGGAAGTTCTCTTAAAGGGAAGCTACGATGTTTGGTTGAATTAGCAAATGGAGAGTCTAATGAGGGTAAACCTTCAAACAATCCACAAAGCAAAGCTGGTGCATTGTTTGGCACTGCAGGAGATAGTGAGTCAAATCATGCATCACGCCTAATTGTAAGAGATGCAGTTATGGCAACACAAAATGATGACGAAAATGAACTAAAAATATTTGGACTTAAACGTTCTGACATACCAGACTTTAGCAATACTGATTTACCATTTACCGAGAGTAAAACAGAAGTAAATATAGATCGCATTACAGCTAAGGCTAATCCACGAACTTTTGAAAGAGTACCAGCAGGGGCATTTTTCAAGTTAGAAATGATCCTAAACATCTTTGAAGGAGAAGATGAAAATAGTTTAAAAAACACTCTAAATCAAGGGATTACCCTTCTACATGACGATTACCTTGGAGGAAACGGTTCACGTGGATACGGCCAAGTTGGAATAAAAATAATAAAAGAAGACGTAAAGACTTATTGAGTATGAAGACATTCTCAATCATAAAGCTAACTAACCTCTCTCCCATTCATATAGGAATGGGTAGAGAGGCCACAGACTGTTCTGCACATACGCTACATTCTGATACTCTTTCTGCAGCATTGGCAGCTATGCGGGTACAAATTAAAGGCCCTAAAGAAATTAAAGAGTTTATAAATTCTTTTTCTATCAGCTCAGCCTTCCCCTTTTGGGAAAACCATCTTTTTTTACCAAAACCGCAAGGACGTCTACAGGTTAGAATCAAAGAAAAAGAAGAAAGTCTAACACGTAAAGTTCTTAAAGGAGTCCAATATATAGAAAGTAGTCTTTGGAGTCAACTAATTAAAGGAGAAGTAATTTATGTAGATCAAAATCAAATACACAAGAACCTGCTCTCTGGTTCAATGAATAACGGATCATTCCCTATTATCTCACGTTCACAAGTAAATGAGCGAGTTAGCGTATCACGGGAAAAAGGGAAAGATGCAGAACCCTTCTTCTTCGAGTGGGATTTTTATCATAATAAAGCTGGACTCTATGTTCTTACTGATGCCAAAAAAGAATTACTCAAAGAATTATATGAGCTCTTCACCATACTCGGTGAACAGGGAATAGGAACAGACCGAAATATTGGTGGCGGCAAATTCAAGGTTGAATATGGAGGGACATTAGAATTAGGGGAAACAAAAGAAAATAGTAACGGACAATTGCTTCTCTCACTCTATATCCCAACAGAAGAAGAACTTCCAAAACTCAACCTCAAGAACTCCCTGTATAGCATTTTACCTCGAGGTGGCTTTATGGCTGGTAGCTGTAATGAAAAAATTCGGCACCTCCACAAAAAAAACATATATATGTTCAATGTCGGTTCTTACTTCAATACAAAAGAGCAATTACAAGGAAAAGTCGTAGATTTACAGCCCAAATGGGACAGTAACGAAATACATCCTGTCTACAGAAGCGGATTACCTCTTAGTGTACCTATTAAAATATTAAACTATGAGTAAAGTCAAAATAGATATCGTGAGCAGAGTTCATATTGGTTCTGGTGAAATACTGCAATATGGAAGTGATTTCATAAATTTCCAAGAAGGGGGTGATAATTATGTAGGTATTATATCTCCTCGAAAAATAATGTATCTGATAAAAAATGATACAAAAGCATTAGACGCTTGGATAGCAACTATTGAAAGAAAAAAGTCTATCATTGACTTTATGAAGACCTATGCTCCAAAAGCAATTACTGATGATTATTGCTTCAGAATTGATCATACGTATGAAACTCTTAAAGAAAATGAGACCCTCAAAACTTTTATTCATAATGGTTTAGGAGACCCTTACATCCCAGGGAGTTCTATCAAAGGTGCAATACGCACAGCTGTCCTATCCAATATTATCAATAAAAAAAATGAAGTGGAAAATCTTGTTAATCCTACAAGGATTAATGCAAAAACTATAGAGCAGCACTTGTTAGGAGAAAATCCGAACAAAGATATATATCGTTTTCTCAAAATTGGAGACGCCGCCTTTGGTAATAATTATGAGAATATTGTAAGACTATTTAATATTAATGAACGGGAGACAAACAGTTACTGGGATACATCTAAAAGCCAGTTGGTTGAAACATTGATGCCCAAAGATTCATCTGTCTGCGAAATAAAACTTGATTTAAAAGCTTATGGATACGCAAAAAATTATGTCCAAGAACTTCCAGAATGTATGTCATCACTCAATAAAATGTTCTCTACTATCAATCAACATACAAAGAGCTTATTAGCTCATGAAATAAAATATTGGCAAGACCATATTAATAATCCAAATGCTGAAAACGTAGACAAATACATTAAAAACCTGGAAATCATTATGGAACAGATACAAAAATGCAAAGACCCAAGTAAGACCTCCTGTATCCTACGTTTAGGAGCAGGATCAAGATGGCGATTCATTACTGGAGCATGGGCTGAAACATTTGAAAAATTCAACGAAAGTATTGTTCCTGTAGCACGTCCTCAAAATCAAAGATATAGTAATTACAGCTTTCCTAAATCAAGAAGGGTTGATAGTTCCTGTAAACCTTTAGGTTTCATACGTATGACATTATTAGAGGATTAAGTAATGAAAAAAAAGGTACATATAGCGCTTGTCGGAGGTCAAACTATGCCTGTTATCCTCGGTATAAAAGAAAGTTTTCCTGACGAGGTCATACTTGTGCATTCTGAGAAAAGCGCATCTGAAGCAAAACATATAGAGAACCTCTGTTCTGAAGAATGCAATTTACAAGAATTTCCACCTGTTGATTATGATGCTATCAAAGTTTCTGTTAACAAACTATTACACAAACTTACTGATGATGAGATAACAATTAACCTATCTGGTGGAACAAAGCCATGGGCTCTTTCATTTGCCTTACAAACACAAGGGATGAAGAATGTTACACTGTTATACATCGATCAAAATAGTATATGCTACAACTATACCCAACAAAAGAAATGGGCTTGTAAAGGCCTCAACATGGAAGAGTTAATGCAGTACAATGGTCAACTTGCAAAGTCACATATCTTATTAGATGACTATACAGAAGATGATCTTGATACCTTACAGGCAATAAAAGCTATAAGGCAATATAACTTTAACGATTTCAATAGACTAACAACACCTGGAAAAGATGGACAAAAAAAAATAAACAATCAAAGTACAGGAACATTTCACACCTCGAATGGCTCATACATAGAATGGGATAAAAAAGAAAATTACATAACTCTATCACTGAATGGCAAATATGGATTTAAAGAAAACACATTTGAGTCCCCACACATTATGCAGATTATTTTCAACTCAGGCTGGTTTGAATACGAGGTTGCACAGATGGTCAGCAAATGGAAATATGCCAAAGAGATTTGGTTAAATACCATTTATCCATATAATAACAAGTATCCCAAAAATGAGATAGACATAATTGTCAATACAGGTTATAAACTTATTATGATTGAGTGCAAGACCCAAATATATAACAACACGGATATAGATAAATTCAACACAGCTGTAAAAAACTATGGTGGATTAGGGTCTAAGGCACTCTTCATTACAGATGCAAAGATGAAGCCAGAAGCTATAGAAAAATGTTCAGACAATCATATTCTCTCTTTTAGTATGAAAGATTTTGAAAATCGACAGTCAGCACAAGAATCATTATTCCAACTACTCGACAAAGAACTTTTTTATATAAATACCAAATAGTAATAAAATAATAATGGCACGAAAATTATTCATATCCGTTCTCGGGACGGGTCTATACGAAAAAGGTGTATATACACAAGGAGATTTTAAATCCAGTGAAACAAGATTCATCCAACAGGCAACACTTGAGTTAATTGGATGTAAAGAGAATTGGACGGAGGAAGACAGGGTCTGCATCCTGCTCACAGATAAAGCGAAAGTATCAAACTGGGAGGTGTCATCACGCAAACATCCGCATACGAAGGAAGAAATAGCCTACGAGGGACTAAACACCTTACTCCAAAGAATGGGCTTACGTTCACAGATTATACCTGTATCAATCTGCGATGGGAAGAATGAGGACGAAATGTGGAAAATATTCCAAACAACATTTGAGCTAATACAGGATGGGGATGAACTTTACTTCGACCTCACCCATAGCTTCCGCTACTTACCAATGCTCATCCTTGTTCTTGGCAATTATGCAAAGTTCTTAAAGAACATACGCATAGCACATATTTCATACGGCAACTATGAAGCACGCAACGAAGAGGGTTCCCCTATCGTAGATTTACTTCCACTGACAGTTCTTCAAGACTGGACCTTCGCAGCGGCCGATTTCTTGCACAATGGACGAAGTGAACAGCTGATACAACTCACTCAACAAGTGTCTAAGCCCATTCTGCGTGACACTTGTGGTCAAAATAAAGAAGCTAACAGTTTGAACTATTTCTCCAACTCTTTACAGAGGATAACAAATTATCTTCAAATGTGTCGTGGACTTGAAATTACTCATAATGATAACATTGCTAAATTACGGAAGAACATCGAGAACCTCTCAAAAGAGATTATCATTCCTTTAATTCCTATAGTTAATAAAATAACGCAGTCCTTTACAAGGTTCTCTGCAGATTCCAATATACTCAACGGATTACACGCAGCACAATGGTGCTACGATAATCAAATGTATCAACAAGCTATTACTATTCTACAAGAAACTGTTGTTACATATATCTGTCATACCGAAAATCTTTCTATAACTGATAAAGACGCACGTAACCTTATAAATACGGCTTTTTATGTTATAGGAAAAAAATGGCAAGAAAGAGAAAATCGTTGGACACTTCCAAAATACGGAGAAGGAGATGAAGCTCTTAATAAAGTGCGAGAACTCATCAAACGGCCAATTATGATAGCTTTATCAAACAGTTTTGAGAACGCAACAGAAATCCGTAACGATTTCAATCATGCAGGCTTCCGTAAACAAGTATTTAGTCCTAAACAGCTTATTGAGAAAATCGAAAAGAGTATAAAAGACATACATGACATTATCATCAACGAAAATTATGTTCATCAACCTCTCTAACCACCCCTTCGCCACATGGTCACCCTCGCAGCTGTCAGCTGCGAGGGAATATGGCGACTTGGAGGAAATTGCCTTCCCAAATATCGACCCAGGACTTAGTAAGTTTGCTGTAGAAAAGATGGCAACATCCTATGTTACGAAGATTCTGGAACATTACCCTACAGAGAATTTAACAGTTCATATCATGGGAGAACAAACATTCTCCTATCATGTAGTAAAACAACTGCAGAAGGCAGGTGTACGTTGTATTGCATCTACCACCGAACGTATTGTAGAGGAAACAGAAGACCATCGAAAACTTGTTCAGTTCTCCTTTGTTCAGTTCAGAGAATATTAATCATAGCTATCATCCACATGACCGCAAAGAAAGACAAGCAGATAATTCTGACACCTTCTCAGCAACAAGCATTCAATAAGCTGAAAGAATTCGTCAACGGTAGTAGTGCCAATACTTTCATCCTTACTGGATATGCTGGAACTGGAAAGACTACGCTGATGAAGACACTCATTAAGTGGATAAATGAGCAGAACAAAGAATTTCAGTTGCTTGCATCTACGGGCAGAGCAGCAAAGATTCTCAGCAACAAAGCAGAATGTGAGGCAAAAACAGTTCATAGTTGCATTTATACCTTTGCTGATTTCAATCAGGATATCGAAAAGGTTGTAAAACAGATTGACGATGCAAAAGGTATTGACGATACAGGACAGTTACTATTGCAGTTCACATCTGCCTCTGCAAACAATTCTGATTATAACCGTAAAGTCTATATTATTGATGAGGCATCTATGATTTCTGATACTCCTGAAAAGAACCCTACGCAGGCCATCTTTGGAACAGGAAGATTACTACACGACCTCATCAACTACGATTATAAGGGCTGTTTTATCTTTGTAGGTGATGCTTGTCAGCTACCACCTATTACACAAGATTTCTCACCAGCACTTGACCAAGAGTATCTCGAGAATGTACACAACATGACTGTTCAGTGTGCTACACTCAATGAGATTGTACGCCAGCAGGATGGCAACGACATTGTCGTCGCTGCTGCACGTATGCGTGCTCTCTATCAGAGCCCTCCTCGTATCAAATGGGGGAAATTCCCCTTCCGTGGCTACAAGAACATTAAGATTCACCCCTCACAACTCTCCATAGTCAATGCGTATATAAACAACGTAAAGAAGAATGGCTTTGAAGAAGCCACCCTACTCTGTGGAAGCAATGCTGCTTGCAGTACACTGACAGGTATTGTACGCCCTGCACTCGGTTTCCATAGTTTATCACTTGAAGTAGGCGAGCTACTACTTGTCACACAAAACAACAATACGACAAGGCTCATGAATGGTGACCTCGTAAAGGTTATCTCCACAGAACGGCGTATAAGGCGTGCAGGACTCACCTTCCTGCAAGTTGAAGTGGAAGAAATGGTTAGCAAGAAAACATTCTCTCTCCTTCTCATAGAAGACATTCTATATGGTAATATGACTAATCTTACACAAGAATCTCAAAAAGCACTCTTCATTGACTTCTATCGACGAATGAAGGAGCAGCATATCAAGCCCAAGACTGAAGCCTTTAAGACTGCTATGTTTAACGACCCTTACCTCAATGCCCTCCGAGCTGTCTATGGTTATGCCCTTACTTGTCACAAGGCACAAGGAGGAGAGTGGAAGGACGTGTATCTCGACATCCCCCGACGCCTCAGCCACTCTCCGAAGCGTTCTGCCTATCAGTGGCTCTACACTGCTATGACACGCGCCAGTGATTGTCTACATGTAACAGATGATTTCTTTATTGGTTGAGGACTTTTAATAAAGACCGTCAAATAAGAGCTATTGCTCTCTGATAAAACGAGGATATACAAAACCTCCGCACCATTAGTGCGAACGCTCCGCACACAACGTGTTAAGCGTTAACACCACGGGAAAAAGAGGCGAGAGAAAAAATAAGAATCACCTCTATTGTAATATTGTAACAAGATAAAGCATTCTTTCTGACGTCTTACCTAAAATAGGCAAGTTCTATCAGACATCAATAATAAAGAATAAAAATAAGATTTAAACACACTTCTAAGTTTATGGAATTAATACTCAACACATTTGGTGTTTCACTTAATCGTGACAATGAAGGTTTCGTTATCAACACATCTGAGGGTAAACAACGCATACCTGCTGTAGGCATAGATAGCATACAAATCAGCCGTGGTGCACAGATAACAAGTGATGCTGTAATGCTCGCAATAGAACACGAGATAGAAGTAATGTTCATGGACAAGGCTGGAAAGCCTATCGGACGTATATGGAGTCCTAAGTATGGCAGCATCTCTACTATCCGCAAAGGACAGTTGAATTTTGTCTATTCTCATAACGCTGTAGAGTGGATAAAGGAGGTTCTTCTTAAGAAGATTGAAAACCAACAGGCGCTTATGTTACTCTTCAACAATGACGAACACACAGAGGTCGACTCAGAAAAGAATATTGCACGCTTAGAAGACTACCGCAATAAAATCCGTGCACTCAATGGCGACATTGTCAACGACATAGCCCCAATGCTTCGCGGATGGGAAGGACAAGCGTCGCGCATCTATTTCAGTACGATAAATTCATTCCTACCAGAACAATTCCGCTTCAATGTCCGTACACAACATCCTGCCCTTGATATCACAAATGCCTTCCTTAATTATGGATATGGTGTCCTCTATGGTCGCATTGAAGGAGCACTCATTAAAGCAGGAGTTGACCCATATATTGGGGTTCTACATCGTGACGACTACAATCGTCCCGTACTTGTCTATGATATCATTGAGATGTACCGCATCTGGGTAGACTATGTTGTCTATACGCTTCTTGCCCAGAATGTTATTACAGAAGAGTTCTATTCTGTTCGTGACGATGGTTCTTACTGGCTTGAAGCACTCGGACGTCGTGTGCTTATCCAATCCCTCAATGACTACATGGACGAAGTGATAACCATAAAAGGTGTGACAAGGTCTCGTTTGACAATGCTCTCTCTCTACGTTCAATCCCTTGCCCAAAAGTTTAAGGAGGAGATGTAGGAGAATAAATAGGTAAGAGTTACGAGAATCTATAATAGCTTAACACCCTACCGTTACACAATAACACTTTCATCTGAGAATACTATGCTATTATTCGGAACCAACATACAATCTGCTGCCGACGAACTAAAGAAGGTGCAGGAGGAATACCTCTACAATAGTCTTCGTAATCCTAAACCTGCCATTGCAGCAACAATCCAACAGCTGCGTATAGTCTATAGTATGGATACCAAAGGCTATGCACAGCTGAAACGAAAACTACCTTATTTCGTCTGTGGCCAATTCAATCCGCCTTTCCGCAGGAAAGAAAACTTTGCCTATACGGAGAGCTTTATACTCGACTTTGACCATCTATCATCCAAACAACTATCATTGAAGGCCATACATGATAACATTATCCAAGACGAACAAGTCATGATGTGTTTTACGTCGCCAAGTGAGGATGGTCTGAAAGTTATGTTCCGTCTTAAAGAACGATGCTATGATGCTGGTCTCTACTCTGTCTTCTATAAGGCCTTTGCTGCGACGTTCGCCATGCGGCATAACCTAACCCAAGTGACTGACAGTAAGACATCGGATGTTACACGTGCCTGCTTCGTCAGTATAGACCCTAATGCCTATTTCAATCCTAACTCAATACCCGTTGATATTAAAGCCTATCTTGACGAGGCTAACCCTGATGCGCTCTTCAAGATGAAACATGAACAGGACGAGCATGACAAGGTTGCCAAGAAAAGTGACGACAGGCAGACCTCCCTACCCAAAGACCCTGACAAAGATGTATTAGTGCGTATCCGACAACAACTCAACCCCAAAGCACAAGTAGAACAACACCCAGCCTATGTACCAGAGCAACTCAACGAGATTATTGCAGAACTGAGACTCTTTATAGAAGAAACAGGATTGCAAGTTACTGAGATAATTAATATACAATATGCTAAGAAAATCCGAGCACGATTGGGACAAAAGGAGTCTGAGGTCAACCTCTTCTATGGCAAACGTGGGTTCAGCGTCGTCATATCACCAAGACTCGGGACAAATGAAGAACTGAATGAGTTACTGGCTGATTTGGTCAAATCCTTCTTACAGAAGTAATAGACTACAAACAACTACGTAACTCTGTAAGCTTTTAGATAAATACAAAACCAGTATGAGAAAACCAATCCCCTACATTGAAATCTTACGAAAACTCAGTAGAGCCGGCGTACAGAACTCACCTCCCGTCAACCGACGAACAGGTAATATCAGTGATATACAGACACTACAAGAACGTGTAGACTTTCTCATGGGAGTAGTAAATAAATCCACACGACCAGCAACCAATATGCTTTTCTTCGTCATGTATGATATTGAAAGCGACAAGGTGCGCTATCATATTGCAAAATATCTGGAACGCAAAGGATGCACCCGCATCCAACGTTCTATCTTCCTTGCCGACCTCGATAAGAAAGTCTACGACCTCATCAAGAGTGACCTTGAAGAAGTACAATCGCTCTATGACAATCATGACAGTATTATCGTATGCCCCGTCTCCACCGATCAATTAAAAGCAATGAAGATTATCGGTGAAGATATAAGTATTGACATTATCACTCACTCGCGTAACACATTATTCTTTTAAAGGGATAAGAATATAACATTCTTACTTAAACGGAAACAAGCACCTTCTATTAAAGAATAATTAACGCTTCGCTCTTTGACATTCTGAAATATTATTTGTAACTTTGCACCCGCAAATAAAGCAGTTAATTTCTGTTAACAAAGTCATCTCTACAAGGGTAGACATACGTCAAACGACGATAAACAAAGGGACACAAGTCTTTGCTCTCTGAGAGTATCTTCCATTAAAACAAGGATTAAGACCCATGTTTCAAGGCTTAGAATAGAAGAGACGGTTACTCTGAGAGTATCTTCCATTAAAACAAGGATTAAGACCGAACATAATTCTCTTGAGGAACAACGTTCACATTCCTCTGAGAGTATCTTCCATTAAAACAAGGATTAAGACACAACGTTCACATTCTTCACCTTAAGGTTCTTTACTCTGAGAGTATCTTCCATTAAAACAAGGATTAAGACCCAGCCTTAATCAAACTCTCAATAACATTCTTCTTTCTCTGAGAGTATCTTCCATTAAAACAAGGATTAAGACATAGTGTCATGCTCGAAAGTGGTAACATTGTCTGCTCTGAGAGTATCTTCCATTAAAACAAGGATTAAGACTTCTTTGTTGTTTATGAAGTTATAAATTAATTTCGGGCACTCTGAGAGTATCTTCCATTAAAACAAGGATTAAGACAACTGAAAAATTGTTCATTGCGTTCATAACTTTATTCTCTGAGAGTATCTTCCATTAAAACAAGGATTAAGACAGACGGTTACCGTCTCGTTACCTCTGCGCTCTGAATGCTCTGAGAGTATCTTCCATTAAAACAAGGATTAAGACATAGACTTTGCAGACTTTTCCGCTAACGTAAACACTCTGAGAGTATCTTCCATTAAAACAAGGATTAAGACTTGTAGAATTATTATAAACATTCTCGAATATCTGTTCTCTGAGAGTATCTTCCATTAAAACAAGGATTAAGACTAACTACTACATTCTTTACACTCTCATTGTTTTTCTCTGAGAGTATCTTCCATTAAAACAAGGATTAAGACCTTATTAGGTTTTTGGATCTTCGACCCGAACTTTCTCTGAGAGTATCTTCCATTAAAACAAGGATTAAGACCCTGCATTTTTTAGGTGCTGTTTTAGTCCTATCAATACTCTGAGAGTATCTTCCATTAAAACAAGGATTAAGACAAGTTGTAATTTCAATAGCTCTAACATACCGCAACTCTGAGAGTATCTTCCATTAAAACAAGGATTAAGACAAGGATCTCCCTGCTAAAGTAAGGTTGTTTAAGCCTCTGAGAGTATCTTCCATTAAAACAAGGATTAAGACAGTACAATAAATTAAACTTCATTTAACTCTTCGAGTCTCTGAGAGTATCTTCCATTAAAACAAGGATTAAGACGCATTCTTGGCTTGCCTTCACCAAGATGGGTTCTCTCTGAGAGTATCTTCCATTAAAACAAGGATTAAGACTACAGCGGATTTGTCTTTCCGCTGTTGATGCTGTTCTCTGAGAGTATCTTCCATTAAAACAAGGATTAAGACCCATTAACTCTAAAGTTCACTCTCTCTTTTGAGGCTCTCTGAGAGTATCTTCCATTAAAACAAGGATTAAGACGCTACTATACTTCACTCAGGGGCTGACAACAAAAATAGCTCTGAGAGTATCTTCCATTAAAACAAGGATTAAGACTATAAAGTTGTTTGTTTCATAATTTTTATTTTTTACTCTGAGAGTATCTTCCATTAAAACAAGGATTAAGACTTAATACGCTTTTGCGTATCGGTTAACGCTGCAAATTCTCTGAGAGTATCTTCCATTAAAACAAGGATTAAGACTTAGAACTATTCATCAATCCCTAAAGATTGTAAATACCTCTGAGAGTATCTTCCATTAAAACAAGGATTAAGACTGTAGGTGTTAAACCTCTACAAAGACAATCTGTTACTCTGAGAGTATCTTCCATTAAAACAAGGATTAAGACTTTCACTAACTGCTCAATAATACTTTTCTTTTCCCTCTGAGAGTATCTTCCATTAAAACAAGGATTAAGACCTAAACTTGTTGCGCAACTATAAAGCATATTACCTCTGAGAGTATCTTCCATTAAAACAAGGATTAAGACAGTCAAACGCTTGTGCGTTGGTTACTACCTGAACCTCTGAGAGTATCTTCCATTAAAACAAGGATTAAGACAATGTTTTTACTTGAAAAGTGCAAACACACTCTCCTCTGAGAGTATCTTCCATTAAAACAAGGATTAAGACATGAGTGCAAGCATCTCTTAAGAATGATACCTTTGGACTCTGAGAGTATCTTCCATTAAAACAAGGATTAAGACACGCTAACTTGCTTGTTTACTGATTTTGCCATGCTCTGAGAGTATCTTCCATTAAAACAAGGATTAAGACGAGCCGAAGCCACAGTTCAGCCACTTGCCCTTGAGTTCTCTGAGAGTATCTTCCATTAAAACAAGGATTAAGACAGCAACTACCATTTCCAACTCTCTGTTCACTACATCTCTCTGAGAGTATCTTCCATTAAAACAAGGATTAAGACAAGAGTTTCGATTTCACTCTGAATAGCCTTGCTACTCTGAGAGTATCTTCCATTAAAACAAGGATTAAGACTTCAAGGAATCCATCTATTCCGTAGTAATAGGCAATTCTCTGAGAGTATCTTCCATTAAAACAAGGATTAAGACACTGGAATTCTTCCTTAGAGATGAATCCAAAGTTGAACTCTGAGAGTATCTTCCATTAAAACAAGGATTAAGACACTAAACTCTCTTTATATTCAGTTTCAGAAAGCAGCTCTGAGAGTATCTTCCATTAAAACAAGGATTAAGACCAACCTTGAGTATTGCCTAAACTCAAGTCCCACATCTCTGAGAGTATCTTCCATTAAAACAAGGATTAAGACTCTGAATAAAGCCATTTCTATGCGTTCTAAGGCGCTCTGAGAGTATCTTCCATTAAAACAAGGATTAAGACTTGTTTCACTGACTACTACGTAAGGCTTAGACGTTCTCTGAGAGTATCTTCCATTAAAACAAGGATTAAGACAATAGTTTTTTTGGATCTTCGACCCGAACTTTTTTCTCTGAGAGTATCTTCCATTAAAACAAGGATTAAGACTTATCACTTCGTGTTTTAGATACAGTAACGTACTCTGAGAGTATCTTCCATTAAAACAAGGATTAAGACAGTGTAGCTGTATCTTCTTTCTTGACCCATGTTTCACTCTGAGAGTATCTTCCATTAAAACAAGGATTAAGACTTAACTTTCCGTCTGTATTTGTAAACTCAACGAACTCTGAGAGTATCTTCCATTAAAACAAGGATTAAGACTACAGCCCGTTTGACGCTTTACCGCTTTAATTAACTTCTCTGAGAGTATCTTCCATTAAAACAAGGATTAAGACCCCTTATATAAGATTTCTTGAAAATTCTGATTACCACTCTGAGAGTATCTTCCATTAAAACAAGGATTAAGACAGGAAAACAGACTTAGAGGTATTGTTAAGAAGTACCGAACTCTGAGAGTATCTTCCATTAAAACAAGGATTAAGACAGAGTTTTTCGGCTTCCTCTTGACCACTCACCACCTCTGAGAGTATCTTCCATTAAAACAAGGATTAAGACATTGTCAAATCACTTGAAAATGTCGTGAAACGTTCACTCTGAGAGTATCTTCCATTAAAACAAGGATTAAGACTTTTTAAATTTTCCAATATTTGTTTCCTTAATCCTTCTCTGAGAGTATCTTCCATTAAAACAAGGATTAAGATCGTCAGCACGAACAATGCGACCTGTACGTTCACATCTCTGAGAGTATCTTCCATTAAAACAAGGATTAAGACTGAGCGGTTTACCATTGTATTGCATCATAGTTGTCTCTGAGAGTATCTTCCATTAAAACAAGGATTAAGACAAAATTACACTTTGATAAATACTTTCTTTCTTAGTCTCTGAGAGTATCTTCCATTAAAACAAGGATTAAGACATTTAACTCCACCGATACTAAGTAGAACAACTTTAGACTCTGAGAGTATCTTCCATTAAAACAAGGATTAAGACTGTGTGTTGTATCTAATGATAGATATATTTCATCACTACTCTGAGAGTATCTTCCATTAAAACAAGGATTAAGACACTTCCTTGTTAGTAGCTGTGGGATTGGCTGTTAACCACTCTGAGAGTATCTTCCATTAAAACAAGGATTAAGACACCTTCCTCACTTCCCTTTGGTGTAACAATGTAACTCTGAGAGTATCTTCCATTAAAACAAGGATTAAGACGACTATCCACTGCCAGTTGGGATAGCGTACATAACCTCTGAGAGTATCTTCCATTAAAACAAGGATTAAGACTTCGGAGGCGTAGGTTGCATTAAATGTACACTCTGAGAGTATCTTCCATTAAAACAAGGATTAAGACCAATGATCTATAGCTAAAAAGGTAAATCTTTGTAGACTCTGAGAGTATCTTCCATTAAAACAAGGATTAAGACCTGTGCTGCTCCTGCATACTAAGCGCATAGCTTACAACTCTGAGAGTATCTTCCATTAAAACAAGGATTAAGACCGTGTTTCTCAACACATTTAATCGAAATAATAACACTCTGAGAGTATCTTCCATTAAAACAAGGATTAAGACTAACCCATACTGTTTCTTTTGAAGTTTTATGCCTCCTCTGAGAGTATCTTCCATTAAAACAAGGATTAAGACAAGAGTAATATAACCTTTGGCTAAACCTGGGGTTATCTCTGAGAGTATCTTCCATTAAAACAAGGATTAAGACATTTATTTTTTATTGGTGATTTTTAATAGAAAAAACTCTGAGAGTATCTTCCATTAAAACAAGGATTAAGACAAATGATTTTATTGGGAAAAGGGAGAATTGATGGCTCTGAGAGTATCTTCCATTAAAACAAGGATTAAGACATTGAGGAGATACGTCCCTTAATTAAATTGTTTACTCTGAGAGTATCTTCCATTAAAACAAGGATTAAGACCTTCAAGAGAACATTTTTCCATAAAACTATCATGACTCTGAGAGTATCTTCCATTAAAACAAGGATTAAGACAATCATAGACTTTGCAGACCTTGCCGTTAACATACTCTGAGAGTATCTTCCATTAAAACAAGGATTAAGACTATTAGGTTTTTGGATCTTCGACCCGAACTTTTTTCTCTGAGAGTATCTTCCATTAAAACAAGGATTAAGACAGGACTTGCATTAACAGTTTGCTTGCATCAGATACAACTCTGAGAGTATCTTCCATTAAAACAAGGATTAAGACTTTCATTACACTGATGTTACAACCGCTTTAACCTCTGAGAGTATCTTCCATTAAAACAAGGATTAAGACCCTTGAATATTGCGTTAGACTGATACGTATAGCTCTCTGAGAGTATCTTCCATTAAAACAAGGATTAAGACAACATAAACCTGTTTATAAAAATCGTTGAAAGACTTTACTCTGAGAGTATCTTCCATTAAAACAAGGATTAAGACTTGTTAAAGGTATCTCTTAACTTTGTAAACTCTGAGAGTATCTTCCATTAAAACAAGGATTAAGACAGCACTTATAATGTCTGAAATCTTCTTGTCAATTCTCTGAGAGTATCTTCCATTAAAACAAGGATTAAGACTCTTCGACCCGAACTTTTTTTTATTCTTCCGGTCTCTGAGAGTATCTTCCATTAAAACAAGGATTAAGACTACAGCTAATAATGTTTTAGCCATTTAAGTAATCTATCTCTGAGAGTATCTTCCATTAAAACAAGGATTAAGACCCTTGAATATTGCGTTAGACTGATACGTATAGCTCTCTGAGAGTATCTTCCATTAAAACAAGGATTAAGACATAATTAATTTCGGGCATCCTGATTCTCAACCTTACTCTGAGAGTATCTTCCATTAAAACAAGGATTAAGACGCGTCTTCAAATGTTTCAACGATAACCACAGCATCCTCTGAGAGTATCTTCCATTAAAACAAGGATTAAGACTGTATAAGTGCGTTCACCGCACAGAAAACGAATAACTCTGAGAGTATCTTCCATTAAAACAAGGATTAAGACGAAAAATTGTTAGCGATCTGCATAACTGTATACACTGACTCTGAGAGTATCTTCCATTAAAACAAGGATTAAGACATCAAGACAAACAAAGTTGTCTTTATTCTCTTTGACCACTCTGAGAGTATCTTCCATTAAAACAAGGATTAAGACACAGGGGTTAACGTTTTAGCGTTAACGGTAAAGCCTTCTCTGAGAGTATCTTCCATTAAAACAAGGATTAAGACTCTATTTCTAATCAGTGTTATGAACATCTAAAAAAGCTCTGAGAGTATCTTCCATTAAAACAAGGATTAAGACAGCAATAGCTCCATATGTTGTTTTACATACTCCTCCTCTGAGAGTATCTTCCATTAAAACAAGGATTAAGACGATTATATATTTTAATAATATTATCTTTTAAAGGACTCTGAGAGTATCTTCCATTAAAACAAGGATTAAGACACTTAATAACGTTTAGAACGTTCGCTTGATTAACTCTCTGAGAGTATCTTCCATTAAAACAAGGATTAAGACATACAGAGATAACAATAATAGAAATCTCCTCCCCTATCCTCTGAGAGTATCTTCCATTAAAACAAGGATTAAGACCAGATACTTTTGAGTTGTTAGTTACATTGTTTACATCTCTGAGAGTATCTTCCATTAAAACAAGGATTAAGACTGTTTATAAAAGTCATTGAATGACTTTATTAATTTATCTCTGAGAGTATCTTCCATTAAAACAAGGATTAAGACCTGTCCAACGTTGAAATACTTTCCAACTTTTGATGCTCTGAGAGTATCTTCCATTAAAACAAGGATTAAGACTCTTAGCACCAGCCTTAATCAAACTTTCGATAACTCTGAGAGTATCTTCCATTAAAACAAGGATTAAGACATCAATGTAGCTCTTTTTGCATACGCTTGGTGTGTTCTCTGAGAGTATCTTCCATTAAAACAAGGATTAAGACAGCTTTTGGATCTTCGACCCGAACTTTTTTTTAACTCTGAGAGTATCTTCCATTAAAACAAGGACTAACGCCTTTCAGCATAAGGTTTTTGCAGACAAGTGATTTACTGCGGCTGTCGTAAAAAGGCAGCATAACCCAAAGAGATATCCAACGTACAAAGCATTGGGAACGGCTTTGTCTTTTGTAATTACATATTTCTTTATCAGAAGCTACTATCCCTTCCATTCCAACAAGCAAATAACAAAATAAGTAATATAAATGTTTTTGACTTATAGAAGTTTTTTCGTAACTTTGCTCTCAGAAACAAATTAAAATAAAGATTAGAACGTTATGCTTACATTAAAGCTCATCAGTGAAGAAACTGAACGCGTCATCAAAGGACTGGAGAAGAAACACTTCAACGGTGCACGCGAGGCAGTTGAGAAAGTATTGGAATATGACCGTTTGCGTCGTGAGACTCAGCAGAAGCTTGACACAAACAAGCAGCAGCAGAATCAACTCTCGAAGCAGATTGGTGGACTGATGAAAGAAGGAAAGAAAGACGAAGCTAATAAAATAAAGGAAGAGGTGGCACTTTTGAAGTCTTCTGACAAAGCTCTCCAAGAAATTATGGATTTGGCTCAGAAAGACATGACCAACGTGTTACTCACAATACCAAACATTCCTAACGACATCGTACCAGAAGGTAAGGACGCAGAAGACAATGTTGTTGTAAAGGAAGGTGGCGAGAAGCCAAACCTACCTGCTGATGCTTTGTGCCACTGGGACTTGCTGAAGAAGTTTAACTTGGTAGATTTCGACCTCGGTGTAAAGATTACTGGGGCTGGTTTCCCACTCTATATCGGTAAGATGGCACGTTTCCAACGTGCCTTGGAGGCGTTCTTCCTCGATGAAGCTCGTAAGAGTGGCTACTTGGAGGTACAGCCACCATTGGTAGTAAATCAGGAGTCTGGCCAGGCTACTGGTCAGTTGCCAGATAAGGAGGGACAGATGTATCATGCTAATCTTGACGACCTCTATCTCATCCCAACAGCTGAGGTTCCTGTAACAAATATCTTCCGTGACGAGATTCTCAACGAGCAAGACCTGCCTATTAAGCGTTGTGCTTACTCTGCTTGTTTCCGTCGTGAGGCTGGTAGCTATGGTAAGGACGTACGTGGTTTGAACCGCTTACACCAGTTTGATAAGGTTGAGATTGTACGTATCGATAAGCCAGAGCACTCTTATCAGTCATTGGATGAGATGTTAGACCACGTTGAAGGTCTTTTAAAGAAGCTTGAATTACCTTACCACATCCTCCGTCTTTGCGGTGGAGACATTAGCTTCACAGCCGCACTCTGCTATGACTTTGAGGTGTGGAGTGCTGCACAAAAGCGTTGGTTGGAGGTATCAAGCGTGTCAAACTTTGAGAGTTATCAGGCAAATCGTCTGCATTGTCGTTACCGTCATGCCGATGATAAGAAGATTGAACTCTGCCATACATTGAATGGTTCAGCCCTTGCTCTACCACGTATCGTTGCAGCTATCATCGAGAACAACCAAACCCCAGAGGGTATCCGTGTACCAAAGGTACTCGTTCCTTACTGTGGTTTCGAGATGCTCGATGACAAGATGGACTAAAAAATACAGCCCCTCCCTAACAAGGAGGGGCATCATTACTGCGAACAACTAATTTAAACAAATAAAGTATCTAACCTAATTCTATCTTCATACACCTCTATCCAATTGGATAACACCCATTGTATAAGTGGAATATAAGGACTGTACTTTTCATATCTATTACCACTCCATGAACAAGATTATCCGTAAACAACAGTTTTCAGAGAAGGTTTTCTGCTTAGAAGTAGAAGCACCGCTCATTGCACGAAGCTGCCGTCCAGGTAACTTTATCATCGTGCGTGTTGACAACCACAGCGAACGTGTACCCTACACCATTGCGAAATCGGACCCAGTAAAGGGTACGCTCACCATGGTTATCCAAGAGGTAGGACGCTCATCAACAAAGCTTTGCCAGTTGAATGAAGGCGATGAGATTGTTGATATTGTCGGACCACTCGGCACCCCATCCCACATCGAGAACTACGGTACGATTATCTGTGCGGGTGGTGGTATTGGTATCGCTGCCATTCTCCCTATCCTCACAGCCTTGAAGCAGGCTGGTAACAGAGTAATCTCTGTCCTCGCTGGTCGCACAAAGGAGTTAGTTATCATGGTAGACGACGTAAAGAAATACTCTGATGAGGTTATCATCATGACCGATGATGGGTCCTACGGAGAGAAAGGTGTCATCACCGTGGGCGTTGAGAAGGTGATACAGCGCGAACACGTAGACAAGGTGTTAGCTATCGGACCTCCTATCATGATGAAGTTCACCTCTCTTTTAGCAAAGAAATACGGCATTCCTAACGATGTTTCACTCAATACTATTATGGTGGACGGAACTGGAATGTGTGGTGCTTGCCGTCTAACGATTGGTGGTAAGACACGCTTTGTCTGCATTGATGGTCCTGAATTCGATGGCGACCTCGTCGACTGGGATGAGATGTTCAAGCGAATGGGGACGTTTAAGGAGATTGAGACCTCCCCCAACCCCTCCGAAGGAGGGGAGTGCCTGGCGGGAAACAAGTCAGAAAAAGAGGCTCAAGGGAAGACAGGAGATAAGAACAACGCAGAAAATGGAGCAGCAAACTGTCAAGAAGAAAACACTTCATCACCTACAGCCCACCTATCAGAAGAGCTGGAGGGAGCCGATTGGCGCACCACATTACGCAAGGAACTTAAGCCAAAAGAGCGCACAGCTATTGAGCGTGTGAAGATGCCTGAGCTGGATGCCGACTATCGTGCAAAGACACGTTTAGAGGAGGTAAATATCGGACTAACTCCAGAAATGGCTATGCAAGAGGCTAAACGTTGCCTTGACTGTCCGAAACCTTCTTGCGTAGAGGGCTGTCCTGTAAACATTCACATACCAGACTTCATTAAGAATATAGAGCGTGGCGACTTCCTCGAAGCAGCTAAGATACTCAAGGAGACATCAGCTTTGCCAGCCGTATGTGGTCGAGTTTGCCCACAAGAGAAGCAATGTGAGAGCCGTTGTATTCATTTGAAGATGAACTCACCAGCCGTAGCCATCGGTTATCTTGAGCGTTTCGCTGCCGACTATGAGCGTGAAAGTGGACACATGGCATTGCCAGACGTTGCGCCATCCAATGGTATCAAGGTAGCTGTTATCGGTTCTGGTCCTGCAGGCTTAAGCTTTGCTGGCGACATGGCAAAGCGTGGCTTCGAGGTTTATGTATTTGAGGCACTGCACGAGATTGGCGGTGTTTTGAAATATGGTATCCCTGAGTTCCGTCTACCAAACAAGATTGTTGATGTCGAAATAGATAATCTTCGCCGCATAGGCGTACACTTCCAGACCGATACTATCGTCGGTAAGACCATCAGTATAGAAGACTTAAAGGAGAAAGGCTTTAAGGGAATCTTCGTTGGTTCAGGTGCCGGATTGCCTAACTTTATGGGAATTCCAGGCGAGAACGCTATCAACATCCTTTCAAGTAACGAGTATCTGACACGTGTAAACCTCATGGACGCAGCCAATCCAGAGACCGATACACCAATCATTATGGGTAAGAAAGTCTTGGTTATCGGTGGTGGTAATACGGCTATGGACTCTTGTCGTACTGCCAAACGATTAGGCGCAGACGTGACACTCGTCTATCGTCGTTCTGAAGCCGAGATGCCAGCACGTCTTGAAGAGGTGAAACATGCTAAAGAAGAGGGTATTAACTTCCTCACACTTCATAATCCACAGGAATATAAGGCAGATGAGAAAGGTCGTGTATGTGCCGCTGTCTTAGATGTAATGAAACTCGGAGAACCAGACGCAAGCGGACGCTGTCGACCAGAATTGACTGGCGAGACCGTCACTGTCGAGTGCGATCAGGTCATCGTTGCCGTAGGTGTATCACCTAACCCATTGGTACCTAAGTCTGTAAAGGGACTTGAGTTAGGTCGTAAAGACACAATCGTTGTTAACGAACAGATGCAGAGTTCGCAACCAGAAATCTATGCTGGAGGTGACATCGTACGTGGTGGTGCAACAGTTATCCTTGCCATGGGAGACGGAAGAAGAGCCGCTGCAAATATGGCAGAACAACTATTAGCTTAATCCCAACAGGGGATAAATAACGAGACGAGGGTGTGTCAAACCAGACGCATCCTCGTTTTTTTGTAGTAACAAGCATAGCTCTTTGTAAAAACAATCGCTCTTTATAGTAAAAAGGTAGACCCTTTTTGCGAAAAAGGTCAACCCTTTTGACAAAAAAGGTAGACCTTTTTGCTGACAGGGTAAGTATGAGGATACAAAAAAGGGACGTCCTTATTATGGCACATCCCCCTTTTATTTTTAGCAATCAAAGGATAAGCAGCAACAGCCAAACGCCGTTAATCCTCACTATAAATCGTCGGGTCCTTCACACCCGCCGCTTCAAAGGCTTCTCTACGTTCTACGCACGTACCACACTTACCACAGTGTACGTCGCTACCCTTATAGCAACTCCAAGTCTTAGCATAGTCAATTCCCAACGCAGCACCACGTGCCACGATCTCAGCCTTAGTAATATTCGTATAAGGAGCCTCAACACTAACCTTCACAAAAGTGCCCGCCTCCGTAGCACCATTCATCGCATTGATAAACTCAGGACGACAGTCAGGATAAATGGTATGGTCGCCACCATGGTTAGCAATATACACACGCTTCAACTCATGACTCTCAGCAATACCCGTCGCTATCGCAAGCATAATACCATTACGGAAAGGAACAACCGTCGACTTCATATTCTCCTCTTCATAATGTCCCTCTGGAATAGCCTCAGCACCATCAAGTAGCGAACTCTTAAAATACTCGTGCATAAACGACAAAGGGATAGTAATATGCGGGATACCCAACTTCTCACAATGATACTGAGCATAAGGCAGTTCCTTAGACCCATGATTCTGACCATAGTCGAAAGAGATAGCCAAGGCGATAGTCTCCGCCTTATCATAAAGCAACGTAATGGAGTCTAACCCACCACTAACAATAATAACCGAATCTTTCATTACCATCTTATTTTTCTGCAAATATACAAAAAAGATAGTGTTTGATTTCACCAATCCATTAAAAATTAGTATTTTTGCCACAAGGAAATAGTAACATTACAAATAATAAAGAACAAATGAAAATTAACGATTTTAACTTCGCAGGACATAAAGCTATCGTCCGCGTAGACTTCAATGTGCCTTTGGATGAGAAGGGCCACGTAACTGACGACACACGTATCCGTGGTGCTCTGCCAACACTAAAGAAGATATTGGCCGACGGTGGCGCCCTCATTATGATGAGCCACATGGGTAAGCCAAAGGGAAAGGTAAAGCCAGAGCTCTCATTGAGCCAGATTGTTAAGAACGTAAGCGATGCTCTTGGTGTCGAGGTTAAGTTCGCTAAGGACGCTGGCAACGCTGAGGCTGAGGCTGCAGCACTGAAGCCAGGCGAGGCTCTCTTGCTTGAGAACCTTCGTTACTACCCAGAAGAGGAAGGCAAACCAGTAGGTGTTGAGAAGGGTACACCAGAGTATGACGCTGCAAAGGCAGAGATGAAGGATCGTCAGAAGGACTTTGCTAAGAAGCTCGCTTCATACGCTGACGTATATGTAAACGACGCCTTCGGTACAGCTCACCGCAAGCATGCGTCTACAGCAGTTATTGCTGACTACTTCGATGCTGACCACAAGATGTTAGGCTACCTCATGGAGAAAGAGGTTACAGCTATTAATAACGTATTGAAGAACGCTCAGCATCCATTCACAGCTATCATCGGTGGTTCAAAGGTAAGCTCTAAGCTCGGTGTAATCAAGAACCTCCTCGACAAGGTAGACAACCTTATCATCGGCGGTGGTATGGGTTATACCTTCATCAAGGCACAGGGTGGTAAGATTGGTAAGTCTCTCCACGAGGACGACTTGATGCCAGAGGCATTGAACGTAATCGCTGCTGCTAAGGAAAAGGGCGTAAACCTTTCACTCTCAGTAGCTACTGTTTGCGGTAAAGACTTCTCTAACGACACCGAGCGTAAGGTATTCCCTATCGACCAGATTCCTGATGAGTGGGAAGGTATGGACGCATCAGAGGAGAGCATCGAGGCGTGGAAGAAGATTATCCTCGCTTCTAAGACTATCCTTTGGAACGGTCCTGTAGGCGTATTCGAGTTGGAGAACTTCGCTAAGGGTACTGGCGAGATTGCCAAGGCTGTTGCACAGGCTACTCAGGAGAACGGCGCATACTCACTCGTTGGTGGTGGTGACTCTGTTGCTGCTGTTAACAAGTTCGGTCTTGCTGACAAGGTATCTTACGTATCTACTGGTGGTGGTGCTATGCTCGAGGCTATCGAGGGTAAGGTGCTCCCAGGCGTTGCAGCTATCGAGAAGTAAGAGATTTATCTCTCAAACATACACAAGCCGTTACTTCATCTGAGGTAATGGCTTTTCTTGTATATACGATAGAATCAGACGGTATGGAGTTCATATTCCCACTGAAGGGGGCGAAGGGTGAAGTGCTGGGTAGTTTTTCTCTCACAGAGCTCACAGAGTTCACGGAGCCTGTTTACTCACGTTTCGAACCCACAGAAGGCCTCCGGCCGACAGAGAACACAGAGCGTTTCTGCTATCGTTGACAATTGTCTTAATGAGAATGGAACAAAGCATTATAACTATTGTAATTAGTAAGGTTAGTCCTATTAAATGGCTGATAATAGAAGAGAGAACACCCAATGGACAGACAAAAAATGTTGGGATATTTCGCTAACTACTCCTCTCTCCATTCAGAAAGGGCGCAGAGATGGGACAAGAAAAGGCCCTTCTTCGTTCGAGAACATGCCCTTCTTGCTGGCAGAAGACGCCCTTCTTGGAGCAAGAAGGGCGTCTTCTCAAAAGCTATTCATAACATACTGACTTATTGTATGTTACAATCTCTACTTTAAGATATAATACATACCAGTTAAGAGGATATTTGGCTCGATAACATGTAACGTTTTTTCATCACCCTATTAATACCACGGAAATATGGCGTGATTGCCGAGATACACTATAAGCATGTTAGTGAAAACAAAAGAGTCAGACCCTTCTCTGATAGATAAATGTAAGTTTTGTACACATACAGAACTCACAGAAAGCCAGTTTCTGCCGTTACAAGCGAATTTCCCCCGCATAGTTTCCCACGAAAAAAAGACTTCGCTCAATAATTTATGATGCTCGGCCATGATGTACAGAGGACTGTTTTATCTAAATAAAGACAAACTACGCTATTTCATACACGCTCACTACCATTTCATCAGCAGGTGGGGAAAAGATGAAAGTAGGTAAGAGAAAAAGTATAACTTTGCATCGAGATAACCAGAAAAGGTATCAAGACAAAGTACACTCATACGTAATGATTCAATAAATACATAATCAGATGAAACGAAGAAGACAAATACTTTATTCCTCCATCGCTATCCTTGTCATACTTGCCATCATCGTCGCACTGTGCAACATCAGTGTTGACAGGAATGCAGAAGGTAGGACATTCAGTAACATCAATGACGTTCCTACTATGCAGACAGCCTTATTGCTCGGCACTAACCCAAAGACAAGAGATGGTAAAAGACCAAGTTCGTTTTACTTGGCACGTATCAATGCGACAGCAGAACTCTACAAACATGGGAAGTTCAGACAGCTTATCATTAGTGGAGACAAGCGAGAAGGATATGACGAACCACAAACAATGCGCCACGACCTGATAGAAAGGGGTGTGCCAGATAGCATCATCATGATGGACGGACAAGGCTATCGTACCCTGCTATCTTTGAGGAATAGCAAGCAATATTTCGGTATTCATGACATGATTATCATCTCTCAAAAATGGCACAACGAGCGTAGCATCTTCTTAGCAGACAAGATGAACATTAAAGCAGTGGGTTATAATGCTGATGACATACGCCATCCGAGGGCTATATGGACACATATAAGGGAGTTGTTAGCAAGAGTTAAACTCTTTATCGACCTGTATGTTACCCATCGAGAAGACTTCAGTTAGTAGCAATTCTAAGGCATTGATTGACTGAAAAGAATAGATTTTCGATACAAAGCAACAAGAGTATAGCTTTTTATTACTACATTTGCAGAAGTATAACAATCTGTTGGCAATAGAGAGTGAAACAGCTGTTAATCATACAAAACGGGAGCACTGAGATGATGCGACTGGCGTTTGACGAGATACTTTATATCCGGTCAGACGGCAACTACTGTGTGATGACGCTTTCAAATGGGGAGGAGTTACAATTATGGATGAACCTTAAAGCCATCACAGAGCTCATTGACCAACAGATGAGACAACAGGAAATTGTATTTGTAAGGGTGGGTAAACAATATGTTCTCAACCTTCACTATATCTGTAGGATAGACACTAAGAAAGACCAGCTGAGCCTTTGGAGGAAAGAAATACCACAAAAGATAGTACTCAACTCCATCTCTCATAAAGCGCTGCAGCTGCTTGAAGAGGGTATAAAACAAAAGCAGAATGACCTATAGTGACGACGACATTCAGTTCTTAGGAGGTGAGGGATTCAAGCCTTCTCAGCCAACAGACAAGCAGCAACCAGCATCCCGCAGATGGTGGAAAGGTCTTGTTCTGCTTGTTATTCTCGTCCTTTCCGCTACAACCTTCTACTTCTGGAAGAAAGCTATGAACCGTACCCTCGCCTTTGACTACCCACTGAGTCGTACGTCAACAGAAGTCATTCGCGATTTAGAGAAGATGCCGACAGACACTTTACAAGGGGTGACGATGAAGGTAGACTCGCTCTATGGCGTGGGTATGAGACTATACGAACTACACGGACTCACGCCTACCCTATCTCGTACGGCCCCTTCTGACAGCGACTCTACCGTCTGTCTTGTCACACATGGCTGGGACTTCTATTGGGATGAAAACCATCAATACAAATACATAGGCGACTTTATCTATCAAGGTAAGGAGTATGCAAGCAACCATAATAAGGCAGGCTTCGTGATTATCGTTGGCGACAAGTGGCAAATAGGTATCGGTCAGGACGATTCCATAAAAGAGTATGTCAAAGCCCACAATGGCAGTATGTTCCGTCAATTTGCACTCGTATCAGCAGGACAAATATGTGAGAGACAGTTTGCCTTAAAGGGTAAGGTGACACGCTGTGCCTTGGCCCGTAAGGCAGGCTCTACGGCCATCTGGTATGTTGAGACAATCCACAATGAGTCGCTCTACGACTTTGCACAAGCCCTTGCCGACTACGGTTTTACCGATGCCATCTATCTGACAGGTGGGAACAACGACAACACCTTCTATCGCACACCAACAGATAGTATTTGTGGAGTGGCTGATTGGAAGGGATATTCAGATAACCTGTTGATATTTAAGAAAACAAAATAGAAACAAGTTAAATAAGAATATCAAATAAAAGAATAAAAGACTCATTTGTACGTAAATATATTGAAGAGAGTATGACAAACTTTAGTTCTTAAGACAATATATATATATTTTAGTTTGAATAAGATGCTTATATCTTGTTTTTTTGTATATTTGCACTATATTTTAAAAGCATTTAATCAATGAATAAGGTTATACGTAACTATTCAGCGACAAGATGTATAAACTACTGTTGATTATCAACAAGTTACATAAATAGATACATACAAGTTCTGGTAAAGAATGTCATTTCGAGCCCTTTTGCCACAATGTTACGTTTATAAGCTCTTGATATTCAACGTTCATTATCGCTGAAGAGTTATTTTGTTTGTAATTAAAATATAAATAATATGAAAATTATCTCATTAAGAGGTCCCCAAAATAGTGGAAAAACAACAACACTAACGATTGTGCATGATAAGCTATTGGAACAAAGCTCTCAAAATTCTAACAATTGTTTTATTAAAGATATATCCAATGGTGATATTCTTGATGTCATAGAATACAACGGAAGAAAAGTTGGTATTGTTAGACAGGGAGATTATTCAAGAGGAGAATGCTCTGTAAAGAATCATCTCGAAGAATTAAAGAATTTGGGATGCGATGTGGCTATTTGTGCTTGTACAATTGGTTACGGCAAAGACAGTATTCAAGCTGCTATCAATGCTTATCCTATGCACGATTACATTGAAAAGAAACGGGTTGACGATGCCACACTATACAACACAGCCAATCATGAAGATGCGAATAAGATAATGGAACTACTAAACCTCCAAAAAGTTTTGTTTGTCTTATTGAATGAGTACACAGATTGGGAAGGTGCTTTTCTCTCTACAGCCCTTCATGTTGGCGTAATACCAGGTAGTGAAATCAAGTACAGAGTGCATACAGTTGCTCCGACATTAGATGCAGTCTGTTCCATTGGTGGATTCAAAACATTGCCCGACTATTCTTTTGAGAATATGCCCAAAGAGTATGCAGCCTTAGTGCTTATCGGTGGCAATCAATGGAATTCTCCTGAAGCAGAACTTGTTGAGCCATTGGTACAAGAAGCATTGGATAAGGGCAAACCCGTAGGAGCTATATGCAACGGAGCATCATTTTTGTGTGCTCATGGTTTCTTGAACAACGTAAAACATACGGGTAATGGTCTCGACCAACTTAAACAATGGGGTGGTGAAAGATACACGAACGAAACAGGATATGTGAACGCACAGGCTGTAAGTGATAAAAACATCGTTACAGCAAATATTACTGGTCACTTGGAGTTCACTCGTGAAATGCTCTTACTTCTGAAAGCCAATACTCCTAAAAAGATTGCAGATTGGTATGACTTTTATAAGAATGGATTTGTAAAACAGTAGTAATACTAACAAATAAAATTGATGAGGAGAGGGTGTATCAAAATATATAAACCATTTTGATAATCTTACAGTTTGAAACAATCCATTAAAAATGACCATTTCTGTACTCGATTTTGAGTAAAGAAATGGTCTTTTCTTTGTTTTAGGAAAAACTACTTATAGTTTGAAAGTTGTCAAGTTATTAATTTGCATTTTGACACACGCTCTTTCTATATAACTTATTGTAATAAGTCTGAGAATGATATTCTAATCTCTTAAGCGATAAAGTCCAATTTCAGAGATAGTTGGTACAGCACGTACCTCATTGATGATAAGGCGCACCTCCTTAGCAGTTTCAACAGGGAACTTCAACAAACGCTTATGACCAACAGTCGTACCCTCAGTAACTTTCTTCCAATTACCCTTGGCATCCTTTACTTCGAGTAAGAACTTTTCTACACGCTGCCCCTTACGGATATCCTCCTGAACAGACAAGACATTGAAGGTGACAGGTTTGTTCAGTTTAAATGAGAAGACAGCCTTACCGTCCTTCATCTTAGGACGTACAGAGGTGTCATAATTATCATCAACGACATTGCGGCCCTTACCCTCTGACAGAGAACAAGTAACCTTAGCCTTCGCCAAAAGATTGTCAGTGAAGGTGTTTGCATACAACTGACGGAAACCACGAAGACTTCTCACATCAGCATCAGAAAGTCTACCTTCCTTGTTAGGAGGGAGATTTAAGAGAAGTACGCCATTCATTCCTACTGAAGTGAAATAGATATCCATCAACTCCTTAGGAGATTTCACCTTACTGTCCTGTTCCTCATGATAGAACCAACCCGGACGAATAGACACATCAATCTCAGCTGGATACCAGACGAGCGACTTTGCCTTCTCAATCTTCTTACGGCTACCAAGGTCCTGACCCATCATATCACCAACAGGTGCCGTCAGCACCTCCTGCTGTGAGTTCTTCGCAATAGCATCCTGGTCGAGATTATCCTTAGGCACAACACTCCATTCCATCTCACGACCACGTCCAGTCTCTGTACCAACCCAACGTACATCAGGTCCCATAACAGCTATCACGGCCTCTGGCTGCAGCTTACGGATAAGCTCATACCAACGTACAAAGTCATACACCTGCTTCTTACCGTTTGGACCCTCACCACAAGCACCATCAAACCAGACCTCGCTTATCTTACCATATTGCGTAAGCAATTCTGTCAACTGCTTAACAAAGAAATCATTATAAGCGTCGGTTCCATACAGCGGAGAATTACGGTCCCAAGGAGAAAGGTAAACACCAAATTCCATACCATACTTCTTACAAGCATCGCTCACCTCACGGACGACATCACCCTTACCATTCTTCCAAGGCGAGTGTTTAACGCTATGCTCAGTATAAGCCGATGGCCACAGACAGAAACCATCGTGGTGTTTACAAGTAAGGATGGCACACTTGAAGCCAGCAGCCTTTAACTCACGTATCCATTGGTCTGTATCAAGGTCAGTAGGATTGAAGATAGCAGGCGATTCCTTACCATCTCCCCACTCTCTACCAGTATAGGTATTAACACCATAGTGCAAGAAAGCAGTAAGCTCCTGACGCTGCCAATTGAACTGACGAGCAGAAGGAACGACATTTGCAGCCTTACGAACAATATCTGAAGGAGAGTCAGTCGGGTTAATCACAACAACATTCTGTTCCTGAGCATGAACCGTTGAAAGAACTACCGGCGAGAATAATAAGCTTGTACAAGCTATCGTTGCCTTAAAAAGATGGGAATAAGAATTCAGCCACATAATTATAGGTAATGATTTATAAACGTATTTTTTTTATTCTATGCAAATTTAATTATTTTCATTGAAAATACCAAATACGCATACAATAAAAAGCGTTTATAAGCGTTATAAATACAATAGTTAGAATTGAGAGAGTGCAGTTCTCATAACAAGAGGTTTATCTCATTGGTAAATTAAAGTTAAATTTAACCTTTTAGATAAGTAAAACCACCTCTTCAACTGTTACTTTCTTTAGAAAATCATAGATAAAGAAAATGAGTCTAAACCCTAAGAACCTAAAAGAAGAAAATAAAAAGCTGCATAGTCCTGCAACATGGGTTCCTACGCTTTATTTCGCCATGGGTATGCCTTTCGTCGTACTCAATATGGTTTGTACATTAATGTATAAAGGAATGGGAGTATCTGATGGACAGATAGCCTTCTGGACCTCTCTCATCATGCTTCCTTGGACCCTAAAACCATTATGGAGCCCGTTCTTAGAAATTTATAAGACAAAGAAGTTCTTTGTTGTATTGACACAGCTGCTTACAGGTGTGCTTTTTGCCTTAGTAGCCTTTGCCCTTCATCTTCCTTTCTTCTTCCCCGTCACAATAGCGATACTTGCTGTTATCGCGATGAGTGGTGCTACGCATGATATTGCAGCAGACGGAACCTATATGTCTGTACTCTCAAATGAAGAACAAGCACGCTGGATTGGTTGGCAGGGAGCCTTCTATAACATTGCTAGGATTGCTGCAACAGGTGGATTAGTCTACCTTGCAGGTACGTTTATTGAACATTTCGGCGTAACAAAGGCATGGATGTTTATCATGCTTATTATTGCTACAATTATGATAGTGATAGGCTGTTACCACATCTTTATCCTTCCAAACCCAAAGAAGGCAACAACAGATTCGCCAAAGTCATTAAAAGAATCATTAAACGAACTTATAGAGGTATTCATTGACTTCTTCAAGAAGAAACACATTATATATTATATATTCTTCATTATCCTCTATCGTTTTGCAGAGGGTTTTGTAATTAAGATTGTTCCTCTCTTCCTTAAGGCATCACGTGCCAAACAAGGTTTGGGATTAAGTGAACAAGAGATTGGACTCTGCTATGGAACCTTTGGTGCTGCAGCCTTCGTTATTGGCTCAATCCTTGCAGGCTATTACATCGCATGGAGAGGATTACAGAAGAGTCTCTTCTCCCTCGCATTAATCTTTAATATTCCATTTATTGCCTATACATTATTAGCAGTCTATCAACCAGAAAGCCTTTGGTTGATTGGTGGTGCTATCGTTATGGAAAACTTTGGCTATGGCTTCGGCTTTGTTGGGCTTCCACTCTTTATGATGCAGCAGATTGCACCGGGTAAACACCAGATGGCGCACTATGCTTTTGCAAGTGGTATTATGAACTTGGGTGTAATGTTACCGGGTATGTTGAGTGGTGTTTTCAGCGATTTCTTGGGTTATCGACAGTTCTTTATCTTCGTATTGGTATGCACTATTCCAGCACTGTTGGTTACATGGTTTGTCCCATTCACCTATATAGATGATACGAAGAAAGAAAAACATGAAGCATAAGAAAAGAATTTTATAACATAATAAACCAAAACATAATAATTAAAACCAAAGATTATGAGATTAATCATAGAACCTAACTACGAAAAGTTGTCTAAATGGGCAGCAAACTACGTTATTGAGCGTATTAATGCTGCTAAGAATCAAG
>ERZ772945.460-NODE-460-length-32989-cov-41.128196_pt1 | contig 32989 bp, 30 predicted proteins | sample MGYA00511681_ERZ772945 | MGnify/ENA primary metagenome ERZ772945 (study PRJEB29015, sample SAMEA2737943) | human oral metagenome | biome: human oral; feature: human-associated habitat; material: dental | place: China | collected 2143 ...
TGAAGAACGGTTTTGAATTTCATTCTGTCGTATGGTATGGAAGTACGACGCGCGATTGGGCGATTGCTTCCGACCTCCAATACCAGATTGAACGGGTTCATCCTACTTACATAATCATCAGTCTGGGAACCAATGACTTAGGCTACAAGGATTACAGTAGACGTGAAACGGCGATACACACTATACTGAGCCGTATAGGCAACATCCCCTACGTGTGGGTCGGACCGCTTCCCTGGCACAGGGTGAAGGACCGTACAATCGTCAATGTCATTCGCGACTGTACAGGAACAGGACGTTTCTTTGACAGCAGTTCGGTCATCGCCTCACGTGCAGACGGCGTTCATCCGACACGACAGGGAGCTGCACTGTGGGTGGACAAGATTGTAGAATGGATGGGAGAGCCCGACAAGAATGCGAACCCTATCGAGATGGACAGGCCTGACTTCACCACACGGTTTACCCACGACGAGAAACACGGCATGGGGTATCACGGACGCAGGTGACAGGACAGGAGTTCTTTACGCCGCAGGCGGCAGACCGTTCAACGGACACTGAGACAAGCTGGTCTTCCCCCATCTGTTAATGAAAGTTTTTTACAACTTTACCTCTGGTAACGTCTGTCATCTGTCGTTATAAAGCCGTACTGTGCCGTGTCTTCTTGCAGACAGCCACAGACCGGATGGCAAGAGAGGCCCGACAGCACCCCAAGTAGTGCTTACTTGCGGGCCAACAGGTGCTTACTTGCAGTGTTACCAGGCACCTGTTGTTTTCTGCATGATTGCATAGCTGATTATCAATGAGTTATATCCCTCATTCGCAGCTGGGGAATTCATTTTCTGCTTTCCCGTGTGCGACGGACGGACATCAGGGTCTCACGCGGATGACAAGTCTGTTCGGAAGTAAATAATCAGGACATAAGGCAGTCCTTCATGAAGACTCCCGATCCGGCATCCGGCCGCAGAATCCATGCAAGCAGGATAAATTTCCCTGGACAAAAAAGAGCCTGCAATCAATGTAATGATGCAGGCTTTTACTGTTTATCTTGCTGAAAGCAAAAATCAATGTGAACCGGGCCGGAAACTTAAAAGAGGCTTAGGCTGTGGTCGACAGCCGTTTTTTCTTCAATATCCTTTTCCTCACAGCGGAACTGCAGAATGAGCTGCTGTGTCATTTTGTTGGACAGGTCAAGGCGGTAGATGCCTTTCTTTTTCCTCTCCACGACAGATCCGGTTGCTCTGCTGTTCTTCAGAAGGAACCACTGTACATATTTATGGACCTCTTCCTGTGTAATCGGATCGAAAAGAGAATTGCAGGCATTGAAGACATGGCGAGAGATTTTCCTAACAGAAATTCCCCCGGAACCAGCTTCGGTCAGGACACGTAAAATCTCTTTGTCGTATTCCATGATAAAAGGGAGCCTATACGCTTGTCATACAGACTCCCTCCTGTTTCATATTAAATTTCGTGCTCAGGCAAGTGTCACCTTGCCGTCTTCGTCTTTCACCTTGCCCTCCTTGAAGAGCCAGCCGATACCAAGATAGACCTCTTCGGAAGTAATCTTCGCTGCCTTGGCAATCTCGTCTACGCTGAGAGCCTTGGCTTCTGCCGCAAGCGCGTTATAAACATCGCCAGCCTTGAAGCCGACATTCTCTGCATTGATAGCTACCGCTGCAACAGCCTTCTTTGCTGAAGCCTTCTTTGTCGTGGACTTCTTTGCTGCCTTTGGAGCAGACTTAACTTCTTTCTTTTCTGTCATAATCTTATAAAATTAAAGTCTCATTCAAGCAATCCAATTACGATCTGTTAATATTCTATGCAAAAGTACATCAAATATTCCGAAGTATCAAATACTTACAGCAGAAAGTAAAGGAAAAAGAATGTTTTTAATTCTTTCGGATGTATTTTGTTGATATAAGTCAATCTAGACTGGGCTAATCTTTCAGATCGAGCTTGATCTCCAGCTCGTCCAACTGCTTCTGGTCGATGGCGGAAGGAGCATCCAGCATGACGTCGCGTCCACTGTTGTTCTTCGGGAACGCAATACAGTCGCGGATAGAGTCGAGACCGGCAAGAATGCTTACGAAACGGTCGAGACCGAAGGCAAGACCGGCATGCGGCGGCGCACCATACTTGAACGCATTCATCAGGAAGCCGAACTGCGCCTCGGCACGCTCCGGTGTGAATCCGAGCACCTCGAACATCTTCTCCTGCAACTGCGTATCATGGATACGGAGTGAACCGCCACCTACCTCAATACCGTTGCAGACGAAGTCGTAGGCTTTTGCGCGGACCTGTTCCGGATGTTCATCCAGCAGGGGGATGTCATCGGGATTGGGCATTGTAAACGGATGGTGGGTAGCCATCAGCCGCTGTTCCTCATCGCTCCATTCAAACAGTGGGAAATCGATGATCCACAGACACTTGAAAACATTTTTGTCGCGCAGTCTGAGACGGCTGCCCATCTCAAGGCGGAGCGAGCATAGCTGGATGCGGGTTTTGTTGGCATTGTCGCCGGAAAGAATCAGTACGAGGTCGCCGTCTCTGGCACCTGTCGTTTCCTTCACCTTCTGCAGCTGTTCCGGTGTGTAGAATTTGTCGATGGAACTCTTGACTGTACCGTCAGCATTGTACTTGATGAACACCAGTCCATGCGCACCGATCTGCGGACGCTTGACGAAGTCGGTCAGCTCGTTGAGCTGCTTGCGGCTGTAGTCGGCACAGCCAGGCACGACGATACCGCCGATGTAGGCTGCCTCACCGAAGACAGAGAAGGAACCGGTACCCTTCAGGTCGCTCATCAGCTCGACGAATTCCATGCCGAAACGCAGGTCGGGTTTGTCGGAACCGAAACGCTTCATGGCCTCATGCCAGGTCATCTGCTCGAGCTTGGGGAGCTCGATGCCACGTATTTCACGGAACAGATGACGTGCCATCTCCTCAAACAGGTTGATGACATCTTCCTGGTCGACAAACGACATCTCACAGTCGATCTGCGTGAATTCCGGCTGCCGGTCGGCACGCAGGTCTTCGTCGCGGAAGCACTTGGCTATCTGGAAGTACCGGTCGAATCCCGCTACCATCAGCAGCTGCTTGAGGGTCTGCGGGCTCTGCGGCAGGGCGTAGAACTGTCCTGGATTCATGCGTGACGGTACCACGAAGTCGCGTGCGCCTTCCGGTGTAGAACCGATGAGGACAGGTGTCTCAACTTCCATGAATTGCTGGGCATCGAGGAAGTTGCGGATGAGGATTGTCATGCGGTGGCGCAGCTCCAGATTCTTCCGTACGGCTTCCCGGCGGAGGTCCAGATAACGGTATTTCATACGGAGGTCGTCGCCGCCGTCGGTGTTGTCTTCAATGGTGAAAGGCGGTGTCAGTGACGGGCTGAGGACATTCAGTTCCTTGGCGATGATTTCGATGTCGCCTGTCGGGATCTTACCGTTCCTGCTCTGCCGTTCGCTGACGATTCCCTTTACCTGAATACAGTATTCGCGTCCCAGCTTGTTGGCTTCGCCACAGAGGGCAGCATCATCAGCCTCATTGAAGACCAGCTGTGTAATGCCATAGCGGTCGCGGAGGTCGAGGAATGTCATGCCTCCCATTTTACGTGAGCGCTGTACCCAGCCCGCAAGAGTCACTTCCTTGCCGGCATCTGAAATGCGCAGCTCTCCACAAGTATTCGTTCTATACATATTAGTATGTTGTTTGTATTTTCTGAAAGGACAATGCAGACCACAGACGCAGAGAATTGTTTCCTCTTTTGCCGTGTGCAGCTTGTTTTTCTGTCTGCCTGCTCTGTGCCGGAGTACCATTGTGCATGGGCCTTGAGCACGTATAAAAGTCTGGTGCAAAGGTACGAACTTTAAATGAGAAATGTGAGTCACCTTTATGAAAATATAAGGCCCTGTCGGAAGGTTTCTGTCAATAAAGGCGGCAAAGAGAACAATATCCGATGATTTCTGCTTAATAATTGTGAAAATTTCGTGTAACTATAAACTTTCTGATTAATTTTGCATCACACTTGACAACGAAGATATGTTAAACGAACAAACATAAACAGAGGATATGAAAAAGTTTCTATTAATGACGCTTCTGTCAGTTTTCGGACTGACATTTGCTGTCGCACAGAATCAGGCAGAAATCAAATTCGACAAGGTTTCTTATGACTTCGGCACTTTCCAGGAAAGCAATCCTGTCCACAAGACAACCTTTACGTTTACCAATGTAGGCAAGGCGCCGCTGGTCATCAACCAGGTCATTGCAAGCTGCGGCTGCACCATTCCCAAGTATGACAAACGCCCCATTGCTCCCGGCCAGAAAGGCAGCATTGACGTGACCTATAATGGGACGGGGAAATTCCCGGGACATTTCAAGAAGAGCATCACGGTACGTACAAACGGAAAGGTGGAAATGACCCGGCTGTATATAGAAGGGGTAATGGAGGGAAAGTGACACACACTCTCTCCTAACAACATTCTTGGTACATACCTAACAGGCAAATCCCCGGGTGTTTTCCATCCGGGGATTTGTTCGTATGTGCTGCAAAAGAGGCTGACTTCGACTTAACAGCTGGTAAGGCATCAAGTCGTTGTATTTTGTCGTACTGTCATTCATTTATCCTCCTTGCATATCGGGCACAGAGAACCGTCCTTGCTGAATTTTTCGTAATGTTTCCTGCGTTTGGGATTCATAGGGAACCAGCCTTTCGCTACCCGCTTCTCCTGGGCCAGCAACTCGCCGATACCCCATAGAAACGAGGCTCCCAGCACCCCGAGGAGGGCCGACCAGAATATACTCTCGACAAACAGGGCACCGGCACAGCACGAGAGACCTGACACAAGCCATATCCACCAGGGCTTCGTACCGAAATAATACTCCGTTTTGATGACCAGCGGATGACAGAGACCGATAATCAGAAATGTAGATACAGCAAGGAGAATTCCCTCAAAATTCAGTACCATTATAGTCTAAGTTTTAAAATTATATATATCTGATGACTTCTTCGAGAAATGCTCAGGGTATCTCATTCGCCGGAGGGTGCTTCGAAAGATGTCGGATGCAAAAATACAAAAAAATATCTACTTGCAAGTGACTTTCTCAGAATAATTGATTACATTTGCAGATAGATACAGTATAAGAAAAAAACTTAAATTATGGACAATAACCAGACTCTTATCGCCCAGTGCGAGGGTAAAGCAAAGCAGTGGTTGTCTCCCGCTTTCGACAAGGAGACCCGTTCAGCCGTAGAGGCTATGATCAGCAATGAGGACAAGACCGAACTCATTGAAAGTTTTTACAAGGACCTGGAATTCGGTACAGGCGGACTCAGAGGCATCATGGGAGCCGGGTCCAACCGCATGAACATCTATACGGTCGGCATGGCTACGCAGGGGTTTGCCAATTACCTGAAGATCAATTTCAGAGGAAAGAAGCAAATCAGTGTAGTTGTCTGTCATGACTGTCGCAACAATTCCCGCCTCTTTGCCGAGACGGTAGCCAATATCTTCTCTGCTAACGGTATCAAGGTTTTTCTCTTCGAGGATCTCCGTCCGACACCGGAATGCTCTTTTGCCATCCGTTATCTGAAGGCACAGGCAGGCGTGAACATTACGGCAAGCCACAATCCACGCGAATACAACGGATACAAGGCTTACTGGGAAGACGGTGCGCAGGTGCTTGCTCCACACGACAAGGGCATCATCGACGAGGTGGCTAAGGTAAAGGTTGAAGATGTAAAGTTCGAGGGGGACAAGAAGCTGATACAGATTATCGGTGAGGATATAGATAAGCCGTATCTTGACCAGGTGAAGACCATCAGTATCGACCCGGAGGTCATCAAGCATCAGCACGATCTGAAAATCGTCTATACACCGCTGCATGGTGCCGGGCGTGTAATGATTCCACGTTCATTGGCGTTATGGGGTTTTGACAATGTCCACTGTGTGAAGGAGCAGATGGTGAAGGATGGAAACTTCCCGACCGTCGACCGTCCTAATCCGGAGATTGCGGAGGCACTGACCCTCGGACTGCGTGATGCGAAGGCACTTGACGCTGATATTCTGATGGCTTCCGACCCGGATGCAGACCGTGTCGGCATGGCCTGCAAGAACAGCAAGGGCGAATGGGTGCTGATCAACGGCAACCAGACCTGTCTGATCTTCTTGTGGTATATCATCACCAACCGTCAGGCTGTGGGGAAGATGAAGCCGACCGACTTCATCGTCAAGACGATAGTTACGACGGAGGTTATCCGGAAGATTGCGGAAAAACAGCATGTGGAGATGCGCGACTGCTATACGGGCTTCAAGTGGATTGCCCGTGAGATTGCACTCTCGGAAGGCAAACAGCAGTACATCGGAGGTGGAGAGGAAAGCTACGGCTTCCTTGCAGAAGACTTCGTACGCGATAAGGATGCTGTCAGCGCATGCTCTCTGTTGGCTGAAATCTGTGCCTACGCCAAGGATCATGGCAAGACTTTGTACGATATTCTTATGGACATCTATCTGGAGTACGGTTATAGCCATGAGTTCACAATCAACGTGGAACGACCGGGCAAGAGCGGTGCTGACGAGATCCAACAGATGATGAAGAATTTCCGCTCCAATCCCCCAAAGGATCTTGGCGGAAGCGTGATAGATACTTACAAGGACTTTCAGAGTCTGGAGATTACCAAAACTGACGGTTCCAAGAAGAAGATGGATATGCCGGACACAAGCAATGTTCTCCAGTGGTTCTGTACGGATGGTACCAAGGTGAGTGTTCGTCCATCGGGTACTGAGCCGAAGATAAAGTTCTACCTGGAAATCAAAGACACCATGAAATCGGCTTCCGACTTCCCTGCATGTGAGAAACGTGCCGGCGAAAAAATCGAGGCAATCAAGAAAAGCCTGGGACTGTAAAAGATAGAACGCAGTCGGTCTTGTTCCATTCCATGGGATTGGGACAAGGTATAAAACAAAAAGAAGACAGGAGTTTCCATAAAACTTGATTATGGAAACTCCTGTCTTCTTTTTGTATGTGTCCCTCCTCACATATAGAGGCTCGGGGGTTGGAACTTACTCTGCAGTATGATGAAGGCCTTGTTCTTCAGATTGCGAGACAGTGTCAAACGTCAGCCTGTCACGGTCTTTCTCTTTGGATATGACGATGGTGTCGGCGGTTTTGATGTTGCCCGAGAGAATCAGCTCACATAATCCATCCTCGATATAGTTCTGGATGGCTCGCTTCAACGGCCGGGCGCCGAACTGGACATCGTATCCCTTGATCGCTACAAACTCTTTGGCCTCATCTGTTATCTCCATCTTATAGCCCAGTTCATGCACACGTCTGAACAGGCCTTTCAGCTCGATGTTGATAATTTTCTTTATTGCGTCGAGATCCAATTGATCGAAAGTGACGATTTCGTCCAGACGATTCAGAAACTCGGGAGCAAACTGTTTGCTCAGGCTCTTCTGGATGATGGAACGAGCACGCTGCTTGTCGCCTTCACTCGGCGAAAGACCGTTCAGACCTGTTGCCTTGAAGCCGATACCCTGTCCGAACTCCTTCAATTGTCGTGTTCCGGCATTTGAGGTCATGATGATGACCGTATTGCGGAAATCTATCAGCCGGCCGTTTCCATCTGTCAGTCTGCCTTCATCAAGAACCTGCAGAAGCATATTGAATACATTGCCGTGTGCTTTCTCTATTTCGTCCAGCAGGACAATGGAGTAGGGATGGCGACGTACTTTCTCCGTCAGCTGTCCACCTTCTTCATAGCCGACATAGCCCGGAGGTGCTCCGACAAGACGGGAAGTGTTGAAACTCTCGGTATACTCACTCATATCTATGCGGATCAGGGCATCCGAAGAACCGAACATCATTTCAGCCAGTCGTTTGGCAAGATAAGTCTTTCCGACACCAGTAGGACCCAGAAACATGAAAGCGCCGATCGGGTGGTTAGGGTCTTTCAATCCCACACGGTTACGCTGGATGGCTTTCACCATCTTGTCAATGGCAGCATCCTGGGCAATGACAACCCTCTTCAGCTCGGCATCCATGTTCTTCAAGCGGACACCCTCCGCTTCCTGCATACGCTGTACCGGGACACCTGTCATCATGGAGACAACACCGGCAATGTCCTCCTCGCTGATTTCAACCTTTTCGTCAGCATCTCCTTTCTGCCATTTCTCCTGTTCATTCTTCAGGGTCTGTTCAAGCTCCGTCTGTCTGTCACGGAAGCTGGCGGCCAGTTCAAAGTTCTGGTTCTTCACCGCAGCCTGCTTCTTCTCCTGCGTCGTCTCAATCTCCTTCTGAATATCCAGAATTGCCTGTGGAATCTTCACATGCTGCAAATGTACACGTGAACCTGCTTCGTCGATTATATCGATTGCCTTATCGGGAAAGAACCTGTCTGTGATGTATCTGTCAGCATACTTTACACAGGCTTTCAGCGCATCATCTGTGTAGACAACATGATGGTGGGCCTCATAGCGGTCCTTTATATTCTCGAGAATCTGGAGGGTCTCGTCAACTGTCGTCGGTTCGACCTGCACCTTTTGGAACCGGCGTTCCAAAGCCCCGTCCTTCTCTATGGAATTGCGGTATTCGTCCAGAGTCGTAGCACCGATACACTGTATTGTCCCCCTTGCCAAAGCTGGTTTGAGGATGTTGGCAGCATCCATTGACCCCGGAGAGGACCCGGCACCGATCAATGTGTGGATTTCATCGATGAAGATGATGATGTCAGGATTCTGCTCTATCTCTTTGATCAATGCACGGATACGCTCTTCAAACTGTCCGCGGTATTTCGTTCCGGCGACAATTGCCGTCAGGTCAAGTGTAATAACGCGTTTGTCGAAGAGGATAGGAGAGGTGAGATGCTTTACGATAAGCTGAGCCAGCCCCTCCACAATTGCACTCTTTCCGACCCCTGGTTCACCGATCAGAATAGGGTTGTTCTTCTTCCTGCGTCCAAGAATTTCACAGACACGCATGATTTCCTTTTCTCTGCCTACGACCGGATCGAGTTTGCCTTCAGCAGCAGCCACGGTCAAATCGGTGCCGAAACTGTCGATTACCGGGGTCTTGGACTTTGTATGGGAAGCCTGTGTCGTCTTGGCACTCCCGCTTCCAGACGAAGGCGATGAAGAAACCATGTCCTCATCCATTTCGTCTTCGTCTGCCATGCCGATGCCGTTCTTCGTCTGGCTCGTGTATTGCTGTAACATGGAAACAGTGTTGTTGTAATTGATTCCACTGTCTTCCAGTACTTTTTTCGCTCCATTGTCCGACGAATCGTGCAGGATGGCAAGGAGGAGATGGGGGGCGTCTACTGTCTGGGCATGCTGCAGCCGAGCTTCCAGCACAGCCAATTTCAAGATGTTATTGGCCTGTTCGTTCAACAGCATATCGGGTACAGGCACAGCAGTGTCTGTAGTCTGTTCCTGTATTTTCTTTTCTATCTCTTTCTTAAGACTGTCAATATCTACTTTCCATTGGTTGAACAGTTCCCATACAGGTCCCGTTTTCTCTCTCAAGAGGGCAAGCATAATATGCTCGGGAGTCACTGACCTGCTTGTCAGCCGCTCCGCCTCCTCTCTGCTGAATGAAAGAATTTCCGAAACCTTTGGGGAAAATTGATTCATCATATCCTAACCTTTCTTTATTTTACTCATATAGATGTGGTATACAGCCACATTTTAGCAGACTTTTATAAACAAAAGTTATGCCAAAAGCAAAGAATCGGACGTACAAGCCTGTTGTAAGTCCGATTCTACATTGTCTACCTTCTCACAGTTCCTCGTCTGCAGGTTTCTGTAGTCTTCCTTTAGACAGCTTCCGAAGATGTTTCCTCTTGCGAAGCCAGACAGCTTTCCGCTGTTCATAGTCTTCACGATGACGTTCCAGATAATTATCTGCCATTGAATCTGCTGTATATAACAGAAATCAGAATGTTCTTTCCACCTGCCGTATTGCCCAGGAGTTTCGTGCTGGAGAGCCCCATTTCATGGGAAACCTTGGTCACTTTTTTCTGTTGGCTGCTCCCGACACCCTGTGTTACAGTCTGCAGTTCAACCGGCACTATCACTACTTTTCTCCATTCCGGCATACTGCGGTTGTGTGAGAAGAGGTTGATAATTCCCGAAATGTTATTGAAGACATAGGCGTTCTTAGTACTGTTATAAGTTGCGAGGAACGAAGTCTTGTTGTCCGGCAGACGGTTGTTTCCAAAAAATGATTGCAGACTGTCTGCCGGTACCATTACAACATTCTTCGGAATCTCGAACTGGTAGCTGGATGATGAACTGTTGTTCTCCCGATAGAGGACAATCTTGGCCGCGTTTATGGAGTCCGTCTCATGTCCTGCCATAATGTCAGCTACAGGGAGGGTAAGTTGGGTGAACAGGCCAGCCGGTGTCTTGAGGTAAGTATGTCCGGATTCATTTGCCAGCTGTTGCAGACGGGTATTGTCATTGTCGAAATGGGTTATCTGCAGCACCTCTTCCGTACTCACGAAGTTGGTGGAAATCTCCTTTATCTTTCCCTTTTCCTTGTGTTTGAAATAGATATTCAACTGTGCCATCTGGATATGCGCCATCGATCCTGTCCCGCCATCTATCTTAAAATAGAAGCCCGGACAGATTTCATGCAGGAACCGGTAGGCATCGCGGAAGGCCGAAGGATCTTTCTGATATTTACGAAGCAGATATGTACCATAATTATTGTACAGCACGCCTTCCTTGTCCGTATATTGTCTGTTCAATCGGATGTTGATGTTGCGTGCATACCCCTTTTTCTTCCGGAGACTGTCAGCTTCTGTATAATCCATCAGCGTGAAAGACCTCTTTTCAGCAATACCTCCTTGAGCTGCCGGCCGGATATACCCCTGTGTTTCCGGGTTGAAGTCGGAATAGAATGTCTGTCCCTCTTCTACAGGTCTGTCAAGTTCGTATGCCGTCAGTTTCATCTGACTGAGAGAGTCGCCGTAGTATGAACTGTAATACAGGCGTATGTCACACGAATCGGCTATAATCTCGTTGTTCGCATCACGGCTCATAATAGAGTCTTTCTGGGGCAATTCAAAATTGCTCAGCACATGGAACTGCGACATCAGATTCCCGGTGACGGTCGTCATCGTTTCCGGATCCTCCATTCTGCCCAGGTAACCTGTTGCCGATCTCGCAATGACCTTTCCGGCGAGCACCGTCTCCGATGCCACGCTGAAAGTGTCTGTCTTTATGGAAAGCCTGTCGCCGTTGTCTATCAGCGAACCTCCGAGCGTGTCGGTCGTATCGTCACACGACACCATGCCCAGACAAGCCGCAAGCATACAGGCTGCAATGATATTTCTTCTCATTTAGAATCTATAGTTGTGGAAATACTTAGCGTATCAGTAATTACAAGACACCGGACGTATCGGGAACTGCAAGATGCGGAGCGTGTCAGAGCAGTCTGCTGTAAAACTCCGAATACTTCTCTTTCAATCCGGCATCATCGATGGAATGTTCCAAGAGGGGCTTCGCATTATCCCTGGCATAATCAACGAGGGCGGTACTTGCCTTGTCGCTGGTCCTGATTATACCGTCCGAATAGTCGATTGCCAGTTTGCCCAGTTCCATGAAATCGAAATTGTCACCATACTTCTTCAGGCATTTTTCCTTTGCCTCACGGAACTCCAGGCAGTGCTTGAAATTCGTGCCCAGGCTGCCCTGTGGCTGTTCTGCAAAGAGCGAGGTGACCACTTTCGACCCGGCAAATTGCGGCTCGTCCTTATAGGCGGTCTTCACATAGAACGGAATGACGGCCGACATCCACCCTTGACAGTGGATGATATCCGGTGTCCATCTGAGCTTCTTGACGGTTTCCAACACACCTCTTGCAAAGAAGATGGCACGCTCGCCGTTATCAGGATAATCGTTGCCCAGCTCGTCCTTTGTCATGGCAGGCCGCTTCTGGAAATAGTCTTCATTGTCAATGAAATAAACCTGTATACGTGTCTGGGGAATACTCGCCACCTTGATGATCAGCGGGTGGTCGGTATCGTCAATAATCAGGTTCATGCCCGAGAGCCGGATCACTTCGTGCAACTGTCCTCTGCGCTCGTTGATGTTTCCCCATCTTGGCATGAATGTGCGGATTTCATATCCGGCTTCCTGCATGACATGGGGCATTTCCGAGCCATAGACCGACATCTCTGTCTCAGGCACATACGGCATGATTTCTTGATTGACAAATAATACTTTCTTTCCCATTATTATATTAGAAATTTTATTTTTGCAAAGGTACGAAAAAAAAACGAGATACATTTCGCTTTTGGGTTAAAACGAATAAAAAGTAGATTCCATTGAGATTATTTAATTAAATTCTCGTCTATTCAATTATTTTGTTGTTACTTTGCACCCGTAAAATTATTAGTCACTGATGAAAGTTTTTAAAAAGATTGTTGAACTCCAGAACGAGCTTTTCTTCTGTCGCAAAGAAAGCAGAACCGTGGGGCTGGTTCCTACGATGGGTGCGCTTCATGATGGACACGCATCACTTGTAAAACGAAGCGTTGAGGAGAACGATGTGACGGTCGTCTCCGTCTTCCTGAACCCGACTCAGTTTAACGACAAGGGCGACCTTGAACGTTATCCGCGGACTTTGGAGGCCGACTGCCGGCTCGTCGAAGCGTGCGGAGTCGATTATGTCTTTGCCCCGTCTGTCGAGGAGATCTATCCCGAAGGGGACAATCGCCATTTCGAATTCCCCCCTCAGTCGACCGTGATGGAGGGTGCAAAGCGTCCGGGACATTTCAATGGCGTCTGCCAGATTGTCAGCAGACTGTTCTATATCGTACGTCCGGACAGAGCTTATTTCGGCGAAAAGGACTGGCAGCAGATAGCCGTCATCAAACGTCTTGTCGATTTCATCGGCATGAAGGACACTATCAGGATTGTCGAATGCCCGATAGTGCGTGATGCCGACGGACTGGCAAAGAGTTCGCGCAACACGCTGTTGACAGCTGACGAGCGTGCCGTTGCGCCGAAGATTTACGAAGCGTTGCAGGCAAGTGTGGAATATGCCAGGACACACAGCGTGGCAGAGACTCACGACAAGGTTGTTTCCGACATCAATGCCGTTGAAGGACTTGAGGTTGAATATTTTGAAATCGTTGACGGCAGCACACTGCTTGAGGTTGCCTCATGGGAGCAGTCGCCTTATATTGTCGGCTGCATCACGGTCTATTGCGGCAAGACACCTGTCCGGCTGATCGACCATATCAAATACAGAGGATAGTATGCAGATTGAAGTTTTGAAGAGTAAGTTGCACTGTGCAACCGTCACGGAGGCAAATCTCCATTATATGGGAAGCATTACCATTGACGAAGATCTGTTGGATGCAGCCAACATGATTGCCGGCGAGAAAGTTCAGATTGTCAACAACAACAACGGCGAACGTTTTGAGACCTACATCATCAAAGGCGGACGGGGCAGCGGGTGCGTCTGCCTCAACGGTGCCGCCGCTCGGAAGGCGGTCGTCGGCGATGTGGTCATCATCATTTCTTATGCCCTGATGGACTTTGAAGAAGCCAAGACGTTCAAACCGGCCGTCGTGTTCCCCAAAGAGGGCAACAGGCTTTAGTCAGTCAGGACAAAAACATTCTTGAAAGCAGAAATCCATGAGGCGGAAAACCGAAAGAGGGTTCTCCGGAAAGCTGCAAGACAGAACGGAATATAAAAAACAGCCATATCCGGGCATTGAATGCCTTGATATGGCTGTTTTATATTGGAAAGGAATACAGTTTTACATGATGCACAGACCGGACTTTTCTGCCGGTCAGGCTTCCGGCATTCCCCACCGTCTCCCCATCCTCTGAACGGAAAGGAAGTCGATGGGGCAGTGCGTCAATCCAGTGTCTTCAGCTGGTCGGCAACTTCTGCATTGATGCGTTCTGCGAAGGCTTCCATGGTCATGGTTGCCTGTTCGCCGCCGCCCTGCTGCCGCATGGAGACAAGCCCTTCCTCAGCCTCCTTCTCACCGACAATGACCATGTAAGGTACACGCTTCAACTCGTTGTCGCGGATTTTGCGGCCGATTTTCTCGTTGCGGTCGTCCATGATGGAACGCACATCGTGCGCATCAAGGTAAGCCTTGACCTTGAAAGCATAGTCGTTGTATTTCTCCGAGATGGGCAGGATGGCCACCTGGTCAGGTGTCAGCCAGAGTGGGAAATGGCCGGCCGTATGCTCGATGAGAACAGCTGTAAAGCGTTCGAGCGAACCGAACGGGGCACGGTGAATCATCACCGGAGTCTTCTTCGAGTTGTCCTCGGCCGTGTATTCGAGCTTGAAGCGGTTAGGCAGGTTGTAATCCACCTGGATGGTACCCAGCTGCCAGCGGCGTCCGATGGCATCTTTCACCATGAAATCGAGCTTGGGACCGTAGAAGGCAGCCTCGCCCAGCTCTACACGTGCCTTGAGCCCCTTCTCTTCACAGGCCTGCTTGATAGCAGCCTCACTCTCTTCCCATACCTCGTCAGACCCGATGTACTTCTCTTTGTCGTTAGGGTCACGGAGAGAAATCTGAGCCTCATAGTTGTCAAAACCGAAAGTCTTGAACACCTTGAGGATAATGTCGATATTCATTTCAAACTCTGTCTTTACCTGTTCGGGACGGACGAAGATATGGGCATCGTCCTGCGTGAAGGTACGGACACGGGTCAGACCGTGCAGCTCACCGCTCTTCTCATAACGGAACACTGTACCGAACTCGGCGATACGCAGCGGGAGGTCTTTGTACGAGCGTGGCTTGTAGGCGTACACCTCGCAGTGGTGCGGACAGTTCATCGGCTTGAGCATATATTCCTCGTCCTCCTCCGGTGTGTGGATAGGCTGGAAGGAATCCTTGCCGTAGTGGGCATAGTGCCCGGAAGTAACGTAGAGATTCTTGCCGCCGATGCCCGGTGTGATGACCTCCTGATAGTTGTAGGGACGGAGAAGGCGGCGTAGCAGATCCTGCAGGCGCAGGCGCAGCTGGGTTCCCTTCGGCAGCCATATCGGCAGGCCCTTGCCCACACGGTCGGAGAACATGAAGAGTTCCATTTCCTTGCCGATCTTGCGGTGATCGCGTTTCTTGGCCTCCTCGAGCATGACGAGGTATTCGTCGAGCATCTTCTTCTTGGGGAAGGTGATGCCGTAGATACGTGTCATCTGCTCGCGCTTGGCATCGCCGCGCCAGAAAGCACCGGCCACACTGGTGATTTTGATGGCCTTGATGGCCCCTGTGGAAACAAGGTGCGGACCACGGCAGAGATCGGTAAAATGTCCTTGGGTGTATGTTGAGATGGTGCCGTCCTCGAGGTCCTGCTCGATGTGCTCCACCTTGTATTCCTGTCCGTCAGCAGTAAACTCCTTGATGGCGTCGGCTTTTGAAACGTCATGGCGGACAACCGGCTCGTTCTTCTTGGCCAGTTCGCACATCTTCTCCTCTATTCTGGGAAAGTCGTTCTCGGAGATAGTCTGCCCCGCAGCCGGCATCACATCATAGAAAAAGCCGTTCTCCACTGCCGGGCCGAAGCCGAACTGAATGCCCGGATAGAGTTCCTGCAATGCCTCGGCAAGCAGATGGGCAGAGGTGTGCCAGAAAGTGTGCTTGCCTTCTTCGTCATCGAACTTGTAAAGTGCGATGGTCGCATCTCCGTTGATGGGACGGTTCAGTTCTGTCGTTACGCCATTGACACCGCAAGATACAACGTCACGGGCGAGAGCCGGCGAAATACTCTCGGCGATTTGATAACCAGTCACCCCCTGTTCGTATTCACGAACGGAGCCGTCTGGGAAAGTGATTTTAACCATACTACAAATTAGTTTTATAAATCAAATGTTGTGGCAAAGGTACTACTTTTAATTTATAAATCATAATTTTTTTGTCCCCAAAGGCTCTTCTTCCGAATCCTTATTCTAATATTGAGTGAAGGTTGAGGACGCAAAGCGAATTCTTGCAAAGTCTTAATCCTTATTTTAATGGAAGATACTCATTGAGGTCTTACCATTGAACTTACGCAACTCCAGGTATTGGACCTCGGCATAACGCAAATCGATGCACGGTGTTTAGGCTTTTCGATACAAAGATACAGAAAAACTTTTATTTTCTGATAAAAAAACAAAAAAAACAATTTGATCAGTGATTAAAAATGCAGGAAAACACAGTGAGAGAAAATCATATTCTGTACAGGTCTTGGTTGGAATTTCTGCCGTTTACCTGTCGATTGCCATCAGCCCCCTTCTCTTCTCTGTCTTCTGAGGTATCCCCCCTCTTTTTCCGTATGATCCTGACCTGTAAAATCTGAAAAGAATGTAGCGTGCCGGAAATATATTTACATTATTACTGCATCAGGATCTGTTTCCAGAGCTTAAGACGTATATAAAATACATTGAGAATACCATGCTGAATTATACAGGCCGCTACCTGTACGCCAATTAACGCCTACTTGCACTGTAACCAACGCCTACCTGCACTGCAGCTGAGGCCTACTTGAAGTCTAAGTAAGCACCTTTTCCTTTCACTTATATATGTAGCTGTGAACAAGCGACTTACAAGACGAATACAGCCTCATTTCCCTGTCCTGTATGATTCGACATAAAAAAAAGAAGCATACGGAATTCATGAGGACCGCCCGAACAGCAGTGGGTAAAATATCATGACAAACAGTGTGAGTCGCAACAAAATTCTTTGTATTGACAAGAACCACCGGTTCAAGTTGCTTTCTCAGGTCTGCCATCTCAAGAAAACTTTTACGGAATGTTCTGAAAAATTCCGTTGATTTTTTTAGAGCTGCCTTATCTGCTGTTTCGGAAACCGTCAATCTGGTCATACTGTTTCTTCTTCATTTTCCTGCTGATTGATGCAATCCAACGCCGATGGGCAGCGATGAAAATGATGCCGGAAAAAGACAGGGCAGCATCGGTCAGTCCGGGCCGGTTGAACCACCAGCTGCCGATGGCGACAAAGGGCAACGGACTGAAGAGGACAATAAACGGTATGAGAATCAAAAGATAAGACGTGCGTTGCATTTTTCCTGTATAGGCGGCATTCAGAGGCTGCGTCACCTTATTATATATAGCCATCTGAAAAAAAATGCGATAGCAGACACCTGCAGTGAAGAGTGCGTAGGCGAGGATTGTCCACAAGCTTACCCTGCCGAGGAGAACGGCAGGCAGCAGCAACAGCAGCGGCAGCAGCAACAGTACAGAATAGAAATAATACTTTGCCAGCAGCAGGATGAAGATGCTGTCCCGCTGCATGAACAGGCACTCAAAGTAATTGCCTTCAATGCACATGATTCTCGTGAGAAAAGCAATGCCATAGATGACGAAACAGTAAAAAAGGAATGCATGGCTCTCTTTTGCAGGCAATTCGAGGCCGAGGAACAAGCCCAGTGCATAAAAGGCAATGAAGGCCGTGTTGGAAATGAACAGGTAACGAATCCGTCTGTTACGGAAGATGGACCGTACCTCCAGCTTGAAGTACTCTCCCATGAGATCGAACCGCTCAAGGAATGCAAGCCGTAGAGAGGATTGCTCCCCGTTGGCGGATGCGGCGGCATATTGTTCCTGACGAGTCCAGTCGTAAAGAACGCGGCGGTTCAGTCCTGTCAGTACAGCCAGCAGCAGAAGCAGAACGGCATAGACACATACGTTCCCTGCCATCAAGGCATCACCGGCACGGGCAAAGAGGCTGATGTAGTTTTGTGGGGAGAAAAAGAAAAAAGGGGTCGCGGCAGCAGAGAGATAGACAACTGCCGGCAGCAGCCAGTAGCGGAGGCGTTGTGCTATGAGTACCTGAGTAAACTGGAAGAACTGTCCGTTGGCGAGCAGCAACAGATACAGGCCGAGCGTATAGCCTGCCATTGCCTTTACCCCCCGTTCGGGAACGACGGTCATGATGCCGAAAGGAATACATAGAAAAAGAAAAAATATGTTCTTGACGTGCAGCAGCTGGCGGATAATCAGGCAGTCCGTACAGGCATATTTGGGCAGCGGGAGCAGGAGATAGGGGCGTACCTGTACCGGCCTCCGGCTGTCGGATGCATACCGGAAGACATAGTCGAAGAAGAGAAGAAACGGCAGCAGTTCGAAGATGAAACGGTAGCTGCCAAGATGTCCTGCGGAAACAAGCTCTGCCAGTTTCAGGCCGGCCCACGCCATATAGCCACAAACGAAAACAGCCAACAGGCAGTAAAGATACTTTGCTGCCTTATTGGCTGTCTGCTGCTCTGCCCTTCTGTCAGACAGACGGAAGAGCGTATGCAGGGTAAATATGGCTTCCCGGCAGGTCATTTACCGGAGGTCTATGATTTCGGCGGACGGATGGCTCTTCCTGTTGAAAGTGAAGAGGGCATCGGAGAGATTCTTGCGCTGAATGCCGGACACAGTGATGGTAGTCCATTTACCGCCCTGCTTCATCCTGATGGCCTGCAGCTGGTAGTTTTTGCTGACGGTCACATATACTTCCTGCACACTGCGTTGGGCATTAGCTGCCTTCATGTGTACCAGATAGGCGTTGCCCTTGTTCGTCATCGAGAGATCGTACCCCTGCCGGTACATTGTCATCAGGGAGTAGGGATTCATCGAGAGCCGCTGTGCTTCGGTAGGAGTGGAAATGTTCACTTCGTTGGTAGACTTCATGTACGACCACTGTGTCTTTCCGTTGAACCAGATGGTCATCTGCGGAGTGGTGGCAACGAACTTCGTTCCTTTTACGGATATTGTGCCCGATGTTCTGCCTACAGAGCCCGGTCTGGAGAGGGCGAAACGGGCGGTGACTCCCCCCTGGTTGGCAACAATGGCAGTAGCCTTGTCCAGACAGGTTCTGGCCTGGTTGGCATTCTGTGCGAAGATGCTGTCTGCCATGAAGATGACTGCCAGCAATAATAAATACTTAATCTGTTTCATCGTTGTGATGTTTTGTCAGTTTTGTTCAAAATAGTCATGGAGGTTGTTACCGACGGACTGTCTTCTCCGGACAGGCGGCACGATGCGTCATCCGGTTTGTCTGCCTTGCGGGTATTATCCACGTAAACTTGCAAGCATATTGTCGAGGCTCACCTCGTCGCCGATCAGCACTTCGCGTGGTTTCGAGCCTTTGGCCGCCCCCACGATGCCGGCCTTTTCCATCTGGTCCATCAGTCGTCCGGCACGGTTGTAGCCGATGGACAGGCGGCGTTGGATCATACTCGTCGAACCCTGCTGGCTGATGACAATGGCACGTGCAGCCTCTTCGAACAAGGGGTCGAGACTGTGCGCATCCAGTGAACCGCCTCCGCTCACCTCATCTTCTGACAGCGGCTCCGGAATCTCCAAAGGATGTACCGGTCCCAGCTGGTTGGCGATGAACTTTGTTATCTTCTCAACCTCGGGAGTATCCACAAAGGCACACTGCACACGCACAGGATCGGCGCCGTTGAGATAGAGCATATCACCGCGTCCGACAAGCTGCTGCGCCCCCGGACGGTCGAGGATGATGCGGGAATCCATCATGGCACCGACACGGAAGGCAATACGGCCCGGGAAGTTCGCCTTGATGTTACCGGTAATGATGCTGGTGGTCGGTCGCTGTGTCGCAATGATCATGTGGATGCCGACGGCACGTGCCAGCTGGGCTATGCGGGTGATAGGCATCTCCACTTCCTTTCCAGCAGTAAGTATCAGGTCGCCGAACTCGTCGATGATAACGACAATGTACGGCATGAACTCATGTCCGTCTTCCGGGTTCAATTCATGGTTGAGGAACTTCTGGTTATACTCCTTTATGTTTCTTACTCGGGCTGCCTTCAGCCTGTCGTAACGCTCGTCCATGAGCACGCACAGGCCTTTCAGCGTCTTCACGACTTTCTGTACATCCGTGATGATAGGCTCGTCCTCGTTCTCTTCGACAGCTGCCATGAATGGTTTTGCAATCGGGGAATAGACACTGAACTCAACCTTCTTCGGGTCGACAAGTACAATCTTGAGTTCATTGGGATGTTTCTTGTAGAGCAGGGATGTGATGATGGCGTTCAGTCCGACGGACTTACCCTGACCTGTGGCACCGGCAACAAGCAGGTGGGGAATCTTGGCAAGATCTACCATGTAGACCTCGTTGGTTATAGTCTTGCCCAATGCGATCGGCAGTTCCATCGTTGACTCCTGGAACTTCCTGGAGTTAAGGATAGAGTACATGGAAACGATGTTCGGCTTGGCATTCGGCACCTCGATGCCGATGGTACCCTTACCCGGCATGGGTGCGATGATTCGGATGCCAATAGCCGCCAGGCTCAGTGCGATGTCATCCTCGAGGTTCTTGATTTTGGAGATGCGGATGCCCTGTGCCGGAGTGATTTCGTAGAGGGTAATAGTAGGGCCGACAGTAGCCCGTATGCTGCGAATCTGTACGCCGAAGTCGTTCAGCACCTTGATGATGCGGTCCTTGTTCGCCTCCAGCTCCTCCTGGCTTACATAGTTGACCTTGGAGTCGGAATCATATTCTTTCAGTAGGTCGAGGGTCGGAAATTTCCAGTTGACAAACGGCTCGCGTGGGTTGATAGGTGTCAGCGGCAGGTTACTGTTCGCAACAGTCTTTCCCTGTGCCTGTTCATTCCTCTTGGTTCTTTCCACTTCAAAACCGGGAATTCTCTTTCCATCTGTATTCTTCGTATGGCCACTTTCACCGGAAGTGTAGAGCGAATCGGGTTCAAGCAGTACCATTGCCGGCCCCGTCTGCAGATAGATGGGCTGGGAGAGATCCGGGTCGACAAGTTCCGGAGAATCGTCAGACGCATCATCAGCAATCGTCTCATCGTCATAAAGACAGTCGGAAGTTTCTCTGCTGTTATGGTGAACCACTGTGAACTTCACCTTGTCCCGTATGTATCCGATCGGATTCATCATCTTACGTACAACGGTGATGGTCTCCGAAGTAAGATAGGTAAGGTAAGCCAGCATGACAATGACGAGTATCGCCATCAGTCCCGTTGTACCGACAAGATTTTCCATGTATTGTACGCAGAAAGCACCGTGGTCGCCGCCGGGATTGAACACCTGATCGCCCATCAGGGGAGTGAGGAGCTTGGCAAACGTAATTGAAGACCATATCATGACGAGTGCCATTCCCATGAACCACTTCATCAGGTTCAGCTTCTTGTAGGCACCCATCATGCGGAGACCGCAGAGGATGATGAAGGCTGGGATGATGAAAGCCGGAATCCCGAAACAGCGAGAGATAAGTCCGTATGACAGCAGGGCTCCGAGCGATCCGCAGGCGTTCTGGAATGCCCTGCCAGTGTTTTCGACCTCACCAGGGCGCAGGTCGGTGACAAGACTCTGGTCGGCCGCACCGGTATTGAAATAGCTGAAGAAAGCCACGCAGATAAAAAGCGCAACACCCAGAAGGATAAGCCCGGCAACAAATCCCGTCTTGTCATTAATGATACTGTTGAGTCCGATTGCCTCGGTGAATGTCTTGCTTTTACGTTCCGTTTTTTTCTTTGCCATTGATCAATCTTCGTTTTATCCTTGCAAAAGTAATAAATTCGTGCCATATAAGTTTACGATTTCAGACTTTTTTTCTTAATTTTGCAGGTCAGTATACAATCCGAAATGAACAGAGTATTATACAACAAATTCGACAAAAGCAGAATATCGCAGCTGCCAAGAGTTACTTTTCCAGGCAAGATTGTCGTTGTCCTGAATGAAGCTGAGGCTGAGAAAGCGGTTAATTACCTGCTCTCCCGTGACATCATCGGCATTGATACCGAGACGCGCCCCGTCTTCCGAAAGGGACAGCACCATAAAGTTGCACTTCTGCAGGCGTGCGACCGTGAAGTATGTTTTCTGTTCCGACTGAACATCATCGGTATACCAGACTGTGTTAAACGGTTCCTCGAAGATACGACCGTTCCGAAAGTGGGGCTTTCGCTGGGCGATGACATGCTGATGCTGCATCAGCGTTCTGCGTTCAAACCAGGCTATTTCATCGACCTCCAGGACTATGTGAAGTCGCTGGGCATCGAGGACATGAGCCTCCAGAAGCTGTACGCCAATGTCTTTCACGAACGTATAACCAAGCGTGAACAGCTGTCGAACTGGGAAAACCAGATACTCAACGATAAGCAGAAGCTTTATGCCTCAACGGATGCATGGACGTGTATCAATCTCTATGAACGCTTGCACGAACTGAAGCATACAGGTGATTATGAGCTGGTTGTTGTTCATGAGAAAGAACATACAGATTCTATTCAAACTGAAAAAGCGACAGAGAGCATAAAGGTTTGATACTTCTTTTCTGATTACCATCACGATGATATGATTTTTCTTCATGCTGAACAATTCATGTCAGACGGACTGGTGTAAGCAATTTAATCAAAATAATCGAGAAACTTTATGTATAAGCAAATATATCTGAAAAGTGGCAAGGAAGACAGTCTTCTCCGCTTTCATCCATGGATATTCTCCGGTGCCATCAGCAGGATTGACGAAGGACTTGAAGAGGGTGAAACCGTACGCGTCATGACACATGATGGCAGGTTTATCGCTGTCGGACATTTCCAGATCGGTTCTATTGCCGTCCGAATTCTTTCGTTCCGTGATGTAGAGATTGACGAAACTTTCTGGGAAAGCCGGCTGAGAACAGCCTTTCAGGTGCGTCGGGCTATCGGCATTATTCGTGAGTGGAAGGAGGACATTCATTTTACCCCGAACACCACTTACCGGCTTGTCCATGGAGAGGGTGACAATCTGCCGGGACTGATAATCGACGTATATGGCAGGACGGCAGTCATGCAGGCTCATTCCGTGGGGATGCACGTGTGCCGTTTCGTGATTGCGAAAGCACTTGTGAAAGTGATGGGAGACAGGCTGGACAGCATCTATTACAAAAGTGAGACAACCCTCCCATTCAAGGCTGAACTCGGTCAGGAAAACGGCTTTATCCATGGTGGCACCGATGATGACATTGCAGTTGAGAACGGATTGAAATTCCACATCGACTGGCTGAAGGGGCAGAAGACCGGCTTTTTCATCGACCAGCGGGAGAACCGTTCAATGCTGGAACGATACGCCAAAGGGCGTAGCGTACTCAATATGTTCTGCTATACGGGCGGTTTCTCTGTCTATGCCATGCGAGGCGGGGCTGAGCTGGTACACTCTGTGGACAGCTCTGCCAAAGCCATAGAATTGACAGACAGGAATATCGAGCTCAACTTCCCAGGTGACACACGACATGAAGCTATTTGTGAGGATGCCTTCAAGTATCTTGACGATCACGACGGAAAGTATGATCTCATCGTCCTCGACCCGCCTGCCTTTGCCAAACACCGAAAGGCTCTGAAGAACGGACTGCGTGGATATACACGACTGAACTTCAAGGGTTTTGAAAGAATCAAACCCGGCGGAATTCTCTTCACTTTCAGCTGCTCGCAGGTTGTAACAAAGGACAACTTCCGGCAAGCTGTCTTCACAGCTGCTGCACAGGCAGGGCGCAAAGTACGCATTCTGCATCAGCTTCACCAGCCGGCCGACCATCCGATAAATATTTATCATCCCGAAGGGGAATACTTGAAAGGACTGGTTCTCTATGTTGAATAAGGTCAGGCGTTTCATAGCTTCCGAGCATCTGCTTCAGGCAGACAGACTTTATCTGGTAGCACTCTCAGGTGGTGCCGACAGCGTCTGCCTGTTACTCTGTCTCAAGGAATTAGGCTACCGGATTGAGGCTGTTCACTGTAATTTCCACCTGCGTGGAGAAGAAAGCCAGCGTGACGAACAGTACTGTCAGGAGCTATGTGTACGTGAGAACATCCCACTTCATAAGGCACACTTCGATACAAAGACCTATGCGGCACAGCACAAGGTAAGCATAGAGATGGCTGCACGCAGTCTGCGTTACCGCTATTTCTTCCAACTGAAAGAGACACTGGCGGCAGATGCTGTCTGTACAGGACATCATAAGGAAGATTCGGTAGAGACGATTCTCATCAATCTTGTCCGTGGCACGGGGCTTAATGGTCTGATGGGAATCCGTCCAAGAAAAGGCGGTGTAGTCCGTCCGCTGCTCTGTGTTACACGTCAGGAAATTGAGCAGTATCTCCACAGCCGTTCTGTGTCGTTTGTGACCGACAGCACGAACCTTGTAGACGATGTGGTACGCAACAAGATCCGTCTGAACATTCTTCCGCAGCTGGCCGAGATAAATCCTTCTGTCAACGATGCCGTCCTGACTGCCGCCAATCACCTCTCTGAGGTCGATGCTATTGTGTGGGATTCTTTGAACATGGCTTTGGATAAAGCTCTCAGGCCAATTGGCTCAACCGGTCCTGGAAATTCTTTTTATCCATTGGGACATACTCTCAAAATTGATTTGAAGGTTGTCCGGCATTTTCCATCGCCTGCCTATCTCCTCTTCCATATTTTGAAGCCGTTTGGTTTCACACCTTCGCAGATTGCAGAGGTTACAGCCCATCTTGAAGGACAGCCAGGACAGGTCTGGGCATCTTCCACCCATGAACTCACACACGACCGGGACTCGCTTCTTGTCATGCCTGTAGTGGCAGAGAAGTCTCGTGAACTTGTCATCCCGGAGACAGGACGCTATGTTTATGATGGTGGACTTTCCATCCGCCTGACGAAAGAGAACCGCTCTCCCGCTTCGAGTCCCTCCTTCTCAAGAAATCCTGCCATCGTTGACCTCGATGCCTCCTCTATCCGGTTCCCGCTGACCCTCCGTCGTACCGCTGAGGGCGACCGCTTCATGCCTCTTGGCATGAGCGGGACCCAACTCGTAAGCGATTTCCTCACTAATCTGAAGCGTAACCGTTTCGAGAAACGTAGTCAACTTGTTCTTCTCGATGCCTCAGGTGTCATTCTCTGGCTACTCGGTCTCCGTATCAGTGAGTGCTGCAAAGTCAGCACGCACACAACTTCCTGCCTGCATATTGAACTGCTTTGAACTTCGTGTATAGTGGGTTGGATTGCAACTGACGATCACTTCGTATTCAACTAACGCCTACTTCGTGTTCAACTAACGCTTACTTGCATGCCAACTAAGCACCGTTTTTTACATCGGTTATAACCATCTGGAAACAAGATGTTTGCAATGCGAGGAAAGACACAGTGGAAAAACGGAATGGGGAGCTGACTCCAATCCATGGAAATGCGCTGACACAATTTGTAAAAAGCATTATCGGCCTGCCATCCATCAGTTTTTATTCTGCCAGCTTCTTCTTCACTTCCGCAAGTGCCGCAATCCAATCTGTGTCAAGCGAGAACTGAGTAAGATAATCTTCACGGTTGAAATAAGCCAGAACGAGGTCTTTGTCGGGATCGTTGTAAAGCGGATGGTTGATGCTTGTATCCCGAAAAATCTTTAGAATGCGGTCCTTGTCACGCTGTTTCACCGCACGGGCGTATTCCTTTGTAAAGAGGTTGACGTACTCGTGCATATAATAGGCCATCGAATCGAGCTGGGCATTGAGATGGGCAATCTCCTTATTGGAAAGTTGACTTGTCGTATCGACGATTGCCGACAAAGTGCGAGTGTTCAGGTAGGTGATGGCATCCACCTTGAAAGAAGCGGCCTTACGTACATTAACATCTTCTTTTGTGTCGGTTGCGACCTTGTAGGCACTCGTGTAAATCTGTTTGGAAACCCGTTCCTGTTGGGCGTTTGCCGACAATGCAGATACGAACAGGAAAGCCAAAGCTATCATTATAGTTTTCATACATTTAAATATTTCTATTATCCTAATTTGTATTTTCGACGAATTTAGAAGTTACCGGTTTAAAACAACAAGGTTCCGATTTCTTTCTTTTCCGCTATGACAGCCTTTAACCTGCTCATCTTACCCTGTCGGTATTCTTCCTGGCAAAATCCTTCCACGAACCATAATGTCTGGCATCTGTAGTGGGGCGGTTCATTTGCAGGAAGTGACAATAAGCAGCGGCAACGGCATCTGTGGCATCCATGAAATGCGGCATCTGGTCGTCGCGGAGATGGAGCAGTTTCTGCAGCATACCGGCAACCTGATCCTTGGAAGCCGCCCCGTTTCCGGTGATTGCCATCTTGATTTTCAAAGGAGCATATTCACAGATGGGGACATCATGATGGATGGCTGCAGCAATGGCAACGCCTTGCGCACGTCCGAGCTTCAGCATTGACTGCACGTTCTTGCCGAAGAAAGGAGCCTCGATGGCAAGCTCGTCGGGCAGATACTCGTCAATGATACCCGTGACACGGTCGAAAATCTTTCCCAGCCGCAGATATACATCCTTCTCCTTGCGCATATCAATGACACCCATGACTATCAGTTCTGCCTTGTTCCCATGAACACGCAGCACGCCATAGCCCATGACGTTAGTCCCCGGATCGATGCCAAGGAGTATCTTTTCCGACTGTGAATTTCCTTTCTGCATTCCTGACTGTCTGAATCAGACCTATCTCAGCGGTCCATATAGGGATTATGGGCAAGTTCGAAGCCGATAGAAGTCTGGGGACCGTGTCCCGGATAGACTACAGTGGCATCCGGAAGCTGTGCAAGCTCGCGCAGGCTGCTGATAATCTGGAACATACTTCCGCCGGGAAAATCGGTTCTGCCGATACTTCCCTTGAAAAGCGTATCACCGGTGAACAGAACGTTCTCTTCTGCACAATAGAAGGATACTGAACCTCCAGAATGGCCAGGCGTGCGGATGACTCGGAACACATGAGTTCCGAACGAGATCTCCCTGCTCTCGGAAAGTCTCAACTCACCGGCTGGAAGTCTGCAATCCAACTTCATCCCCAGCATCTGTGCAGCTGCCTGCTCCGGATTGTTCATGAATACGGCATCGTCTTCAGCAACCTCCGGCAGAAGACCGAAAGCCGAGTGGACAGCCGCATCGCCAAGGTGATGGTCAAGATGACCGTGTGTGCCGAGGTTGTGAACAGGGTGCAGTCCGTTTTCCTTTATATAGGAAACAATCGTTCCCTGTTCATCTTCCGTGAGGGCACCACAATCAATGATGACACATTCCTTGGTATCGTCACTGACGACGTAGCAGTTTTCCTGGAGAGGGTTGACCTCGAATGTTTTGATTTTAAGCATAAGCGATTATAATGAATAATGACCAGAACAACTATGAAGAGGGCAATTGAAAAACGACGAAAATAATCTGCCGGAAGCTATACCGGTACGTAAACGAGATACTTCTCCTTAAACCACACTTCATCGAACCATTGTGACAGTTCCGTTCTTTCTGCAATCTTCCGGAAAGGCTTCAGTTCTTCATCAAGATTTCCACCTTTAAGGACCATTACGCCATTGGGGAGGGCATTATGCTGGTCACGTGCAATATTTTTTCTGACGATTTTCATCAGGTCTGGCAGCGGCATGACGGCACGTGAGACGATGAAATCGAACTTTCCTTTCTCATCCTCTCCGCGCTGGTGGACAGGCAGGACATTGTCGAGACCGATGGAATCGGCAACTTCCTTTGCCACCTTTACCTTTTTACCGGTCCCGTCAATGAGTTTGAAGTTGGATTCAGGAAAGAGAATGGCAAGTGGTATTCCTGGGAAGCCACCGCCCGTACCAAAGTCGAGGACGTTTGTTCCTTCCCGGAAACGGATACGGCAGGCAATCGCCAATGAGTGCAGGATATGATGCTCATAAAGATTATCGATGTCCTTGCGTGAAACGACATTTATTTTCGCATTCCAGTCATGATACAGAACATCGAGTGCGGCAATCTGCTCTTCCTGTCTGTGGGTGAGATGGGGAAAATACTTCTTTATTATCTTTGTCATGATTTTATAGAGGATAAGTGGATGGTAGACGATGATGAATGATGATGGGTATTTAAACGATGATGGGTAATCCCTGAGAGGAAATCAATTGTCGACGGCCACCCTCACTTCCTGCCGGCTGATTTCTCCCGGTGTATAGATGAAGACCGTAGAGTCATCTGTGAGAATGAAATTGTCTGCGGGATAGGGACTGATTCCTACGAAATAGCCTTTTGATTGTAAACCCGCAACGTCCCCATTGTCAAGGTCTTCCCGCTCAGCCAGACGCCCGATGATTTCCTTTGTCAGTTTTTCTTTATAATCTTTGCCGAATTGTTCCTGCAGGCTGATCAGATGACCGTCCTTCAGACTGAAGTTGCGTGCAATTGTATACTTCGTCGACTGACCGTTACCATTGTTGATGGCAATGTGCGAGAGAGCTGTGACATAATCGCCGGATGCGGCTCTCAGCTCTGTCTTGATGGACAGTTCACCGATCAGCTGGCTCCGTTCTTTTTCTTTCTGACGTATGAGACGTGCCACTTCCATATACTCTTTCACGTATTGACGCACAAAGGCAGGGATAGCAGTCTGTGGAGAAAGACGGTCATAACTGATGGAGAAATAGTCGGGTTGCAACAGCCCCATTCGCAGTAAAGAGTCGTTGACGACAGCATATTTCTTGTCTTTCAGACAGGTGAAAGCAACATGGACATGGCATTGTATCGCATCTGAAAGACGCGCTAAAGTATCAGCAGACACGACAGTTGTTGCAGCCTCAAGCCTTTTGGGGGTGCCTTGCTTAGAGCTGCAGCTTCCAGTCAGCATCAGGACGACCACGGAGAATACGAATAATTTTAATAACTTCTTTGTCATATATAATCGACAAAGTTACGAAAAACTTTTGTAACTTTGCATTATACATATTATAATAAAAGGAAAGAATGGTAAAAGCATGTTTGTTTGATCTGGATGGCGTTGTCTTCAACACGGAACCATTATACACCTTGTTCTGGCACGATATGGGACGGAAGTACTGTCCTCAGATTGCTGACTTTGAGTATGTCATAAAAGGACAGACACTGGTGCAGATATTCGACAGGTATTTTCCAGGTGAGGAAAAAAAACAGCATCAGATTACACAGTCTCTGAATGACTATGAAAAGAATATGCCATATGATTATGTCGATGGATTCGAGAATTTTATAAAGGATATCCAAAGTAAAGGTATAAAGACAGCCATCGTCACAAGTTCCAATCTTGCCAAGATGGAGAATGTGTACGCCCGGCATCCGAAGTTCAAGAAATACTTTAACGCAATCCTTACCTCTGAAGACTTCTCTGAAAGCAAACCTTCTCCCGACTGTTATCTGAAAGCAGCGGAAAGGCTCGGTGTCTCCCCCAAGGAAAGTGTTGTCTTTGAAGACAGTGCTGCCGGATTGCGTTCAGGCACTGCCTCCGGTGCCTGTGTCATCGGGCTTGCAACCACTCTTCCTGTGGATGAAATCAAGGTTTTCACCCGAGAAGTTATCTGCGATTATAAAGGTTTCACTTTGTCAGTTGACTAAAAAGAAGTAACTTTGCAGGCTGGAAGTGGATTCCAAACTGCATAGTCCTCCGGAACATGGCTTGTCGCCTTTGAATTGCGGGGGCATTCACAATCTCGCAAGGCAATCGCAATCTCGTATTGCAGACCGGCTCCAGAGACGATAGGTATTATATATATGGGATATTTAATAACAGACAAGAAAAAAGTTACAGCCAAGACATTGTTGCAGATGAAGGCTGCAGGTGAAAAGATTACCCAGATGACTGCCTATGATTTCACGACAGCCGGAATTATTGACACAGCCGGGATAGACAGTATCCTCGTCGGCGATTCTGCATCCAATGTGGTGGCCGGCAATCAGGATACGACTCCTATCACTCTTGAAGAGATGATTTATCATGCACGTGCTGTGGTCCGTGCATGCCGGCATTGTCTGGTCGTCTGCGATATGCCTTTCGGATCCTATCAGGTAAGCCGAGAGGAAGGAATACGCAATGCGATCCGCATCATCAAGGAGACAGGTGCCGGGGCAGTAAAGATGGAAGGCGGCAAGGAGATTGCCGAGACCGTGAAAGGAATCGTAGACAGCGGAGTCCCTGTCGTCGGGCATCTTGGCCTTACTCCGCAAAGCATACACAAGTTCGGCGGATATGGTCTGAGGGCAAAGGACGACGCAGAGGCAGAAAGACTTATAGAGGATGCCCTTGCGCTTGATGATGCAGGCGTGAGTGCAATCACACTTGAGAAAGTACCTGCTGCTCTTGCCACGAAGGTGACATCGATGGTGAAAGCTGCCACCATCGGTATAGGTGCCGGCAGCGGAACTGACGGACAGGTACTCGTCTATGCGGATGCACTTGGAATGACGCAGGGATTCAAGCCTAAGTTTCTCCGTCAGTTCGCCAACGTCGGAAAATGTATGACGGAAGGTGTACAGGAGTATATCAAATGCGTGAAGGAAAAGTCTTTCCCTTCTGATGCGGAAGCATATTGATATACATTGTATTTCTTGCTTCATGATTATCATACGACAGACTGATTTTCTGATAATCATTGAAGATAATCATTGAATAAGATATAATCAAGATATGCAAGACATGGACAGGGCTACACCATCGGTACTTGATGAAACCGTAGGGAAGAAGGGTCGGAGAAGTCTGTCTCTGATTCTGAAATTACAGCTTTTGGATTCTGGAAAATAGCTTATGGATACTCAAAACATACCTGTTCACGTGCGACTTTGGAACAAGCGTTTCTGGATGCTGGCAATGGCAAACCTCCTGCTGGTTATGTCTTCTTACATGCTTCTTCCGGCAATCCCGCTGCGAATGGCAGAGCGGGGGTATACCCATCGCCAGACCGCATATGTGTCTGGAATCTTCTTTTTGGGAATGTATCTGTTCGGCAGTCTGTCCGGATATCTTGTGCAACGTTATCGGCGCAAAAACGTCTTCTGCATCTCTACATTGCTGCTGCTGGCAGTTACCGGAATTTTCTACTATCTGAACACACTGTCCGATGACACATTGGATTACACACTGCTCATACTGCTCCGTTTCCTGCAGGGAGCTTTCTATGGTCTGTCCCAGCTGGTACTTCTCAGTACGCTGATCATCGACACCGTCGAGGCTGTACACCGTACAGAAGCCAATCATGCCGCAACATGGTTCGGACGTTTTGCTCTTGCACTGGGACCGTTGACAGGCATTCTTACTTACCGGCACGCACAGTTCGGTTCTGTGCTGGTTCTTTCGTGCGCCTGTCTGACACTTTCTTTTGTTTTTGTCGGTCTCGTCCGTTTCCCGTTCCGTATGCCGAGCGAAGATCTCCATTGTTTTTCTTTCGACCGTTTCCTGTTGAAAGGCAGCCGCTGGCTGTTCCTTAACATTATGCTCGTCACCTCTGTAGGGGGTCTTCTGCTGACCATCGAGCATACGCCTCATTTCTATGGATTCGTCATGCTGGGCTTCCTCGTGGCTATTCTTGCAGAACGGTTCGCATTTGCCGATGCCGACCTTCGCAGCGAGGCAACTGCGGGAATGATTGCGATGGGAATCGCCATCCTGCTGCTGATAACGAACAGTCAGAAGAGTGTAGACTATATTGCGCCTGTTCTCATCGGATTCGGTATAGGGATAACCGGCAGCCGCTTCCTACTCTTTTTCATCAAACTGTCAAGGCATTGCCAGCGAGGAACAAGCCAGAGCACCTACCTCCTTGCCTGGGAAACTGGTATTGGAGCCGGGATGACGGTTTCTTTCGGCCTGCTTGGCTGCTCTCAGATTCCTGTATTATGGGTGTGCCTGGAGCTTCTGGCTGCTGCTTTGATTCTCTATGTTACTTTTGTTCATGGATGGTATATGGCGCATAAAAACCGGTAGCATGCTTGCCCGTGGAGTTTACATTCCAACCTTGGCGCATCATTTCAAGTAACTTGTCCTTGTCGTAATTATGGATGGCTTCGATAATCGGATACTCCTTCTCGCTGAAGAAACGCTTGTAAGGTGCTTCGCTGTAGAACATATTGCATGAAGTTAAAATAAATGATAATAATACTGCTAATTTTTTCATTGTCTCGGTCTGTTGTTTAAATCTTATTGGCACGAATAGGTTTGCCTAATTCCACCTGTTCGGCTTGTATCGCCTTAAAAAGCAGAGGCAAGTCGTGCCCTCTTGTAAAACCAAAGCTGTCCATCGTATGCGGCATAATCCTTTCTCCTGCTGCCTTTGGCATAAAGGAAATGTTATTGCTTGCCATGTTCAGGAAGTCTTGGTTGGAATAGTAGGTGTGTACCTTCGATGTATCAGGGTGCTTCACCCCATACATCTTATAGGTGTTAGGATGTACACCTGCCGGACAAAAGGCGTAGGTTTTACTGCTTGTCGCCGCACCCGCAACTGTTGCCAAACCACCACCAAGGGAGTGACCTGTAATGGTCAGCTGCTTACCTTTTTGGGCTGCTCCTTTCTTTGCTTTCTTTGCTAAATCTATAGATTTCTCATATTGTTTACTCCCCATGCCTATCCCTTGCCGTAAGTTGTCGTCAGTCCATTCTTTGCTCCAATCGTGCACTAGGTCATTCTCAGGATTGTCTGGGTCGCTATATGTGCCACGATAAGCGAGAACATAATCTCCTTTATCATCCTTATAGATATCAGCTTTGAAACCTGTAGAAGGGTCATCTAGATCGGAATTACGAAGACCAAGGGTAGCCAATTCTTTATCGTTAAGTTTTTCATACCCATCAAGTTTCTCGCTCCTCAGCAAATTCTGTTGCTCTTGACTTAACCCCTCCATTGCCTTATCCTAAGTACACATCTCTATGTGTGAGATTATCGAGTGATTCATGAAATATTCTCTCATTATAAATAGTCTACCCCATTGTTCAAAGACCTTTTCCTATTCTGAGGGACAGAAGTAATTATTTATTCTTTGATACATCATAAACAATAGTCCGTTAAATTTTCGCAGTTTATGAAGCTTTCACCCAAAAGCCAACATAAATTGTGGCAGAAAACAAATATGATAAGTCTCTGAAAAAGAGTAGATTAAATAACAATATATAACATAATAAAATCGGCTATCTCATTGAATTTCAGTAACTTTATGGGTTGAAAAAGAAACATAAAGTTTATGCTGATAACCAACTTGATTAGCCGATATATGAAGCTCTGCAAAGCAG
>ERZ772945.464-NODE-464-length-32938-cov-18.627193_pt1 | contig 32938 bp, 21 predicted proteins | sample MGYA00511681_ERZ772945 | MGnify/ENA primary metagenome ERZ772945 (study PRJEB29015, sample SAMEA2737943) | human oral metagenome | biome: human oral; feature: human-associated habitat; material: dental | place: China | collected 2143 ...
ACCAGCTTTTTTTATATAACTTATGAGATATATCTATCCATTTAACGGAAGAACCTAAAATATATGGTGTGGCTTAGGAAAACCATGGTGTTCATTATTTGATGATTATCTTTTTACCATTGACAATATAAACACCCTTAGGCAAAGCATTAATTTCGTCAGTGCTTGCTTTACTTAGCCGTCTTGTTCCATCTATTGTATAGACATCAGCAAGTCCTGCTTTATTATAAACAGTGTTTGTAATGCCAGTAGTACCCTCCTCAATTAATAAAAAGTCTTTCCATTGGTATGCTTGTTTATATGCGTCAAGACTATTCTTAGGAACAATAAGTTTACATTTAGATGTATTTATGTAGAAAAAAACATCTGATTCACAGGTTGGAGGTACGACTGCCTCACTTGAAATCTGTGTAACACTGGTACAGTTCTTAAATGCGTATTTTCCTATAGTCTTAACACTATTTCCGATATTTACTTTTTGTAGGTTGGTGCAATCGCTGAAAGCATACCCTTCAATTATCTTAACACTATTTGGAATGTTTACAGAAGTTAGCGCGCTACAACCTGCGAAAGCATCGCCGCCAATTTTCTTAACACTATTTGGAATGGTTACAGAAATTAGTGCGCTACAAACTGAGAAAGCACCCTCTCCAATTGTCGTAACACTATTTGGAATGGTTACAGAAGTTAGCGCGCTACAACCTTCGAAAGCACGGTCGCCAATTTTTGTAACACTATTTGGAATGGTTACAGAAGTTAGCCTACAATCTACGAAAGCACCCTCTCCAATTGTCGTAACACTATTTGGAATGGTTACAGAAGTTAGCGCGCTACAACCTTCGAAAGCACGGTCGCCAATTTCTGTAACACTATTTGGAATGGTTACAGAGATTAGCGCGCTACAAGTGTAGAAAGCTCTGCTGCCAATCGTGGTAATACCATCACCTATTATAATTCGTTTTATAATTCGTTTAATATTATATTTGCCCCATGGTGCTCTGTTGTAGAATGAATAATCATACATTTTCCCTTTTCCTGTTATGGTCAAAACTCCATCATCAGTAAGGTGCCATTTTAGATTAGATCCACAAGTACCAGAGCTTTCTGCTTTAGCTGATAAGCCCATGAGTAGGGCTATTAACAAGATGTAGATTTGTTTCATATTAGTACTTTTATATAAATAATACTTTTTTGATTTACGGAAGATCAAACACAAAGATAAACAAAATTTATTATAAAATGTTTTTCTATAAGAAGTTTATGTAATATTTTGCTTTTTTCAAGATAGTTATTGTTGAGAGATGGTCGTGAAATTATGAAAATCAACTTTGCTGTCACTTCTGTCACTTCTTAGGTGCTTATAATGTATTGATTATAAGTATCTAAGATAAAGTGTTAAAAGTGACAGCAAACGAAAATCAAACTTTATTTAGTAATATGGGGTTAATGAAGAAGGGACATTTGCTATTTCTTTTGTAGGCTTGTCAGCAAGTCGGCAACCACATAGCTGGAGCCTCCAACGAAGATGAAATCTTCTTTATCGGCATCATGAAGGGCTGCTTGGTAGGCTTCAAGGACGGTTGGGAAGACCATTCCGTGCAGGTCGTAGTCGTCGGCTGTTGCGGCAACTTTCTCTGCTGGGAAGGCACGGTGTGTACTTGGTTGTGTCCAATAGTAAATGGCATCATCAGGGAGCATGGACATGACTGCGTGAAGGTCTTTGTCATCCACCATACCAAAGACAATGCGCTTCTGCGTACATTGTTGACGTTTGATTTGTTGGGAGAGGTAAGTCCATCCGCCAACGTTGTGTCCTGTGTCGCAGATAACCAATGGGTTAGCCTGTAGCTTCTGCCACCTACCCATTAAGCCCGTCAGTTCGCAAACATTGGCAAAGCCTTTAGCAATACTCTCTGCGTTCTTGATGACACCTTTATTATACAGTTGCATGACGGCTGTTAAGACCGTGTTAGCGTTCTTCTCTTGATAGCTACCACCTAATTCGCCCACAAAATTGCCAAAGAAACGAGTCTGATAAGCGATACCACCATCGGGGTTAGGGCGAGAAGAAAGCACTGCAGGGATGTCTTCAGCAAAGACAATGAGGGCATCCTCTTTCTGTGCTTTTGCCTTGAAAACAATCTGTGTTTCAGGGACAGACTCACCAATAACGACAGGTACACGATGTTTGATAATACCAGCCTTCTCTGCTGCAATTGCTCCGAGCGTATTACCGAGGAACTGGGTGTGATCGAGTGATATATTGGTGATAATCGATAAGACAGGAGTGATAATGTTTGTGCAATCGAGTCTACCACCTAAGCCCACTTCAATGATAGCAATATCAACCTTCTGCTCAGCAAAGTGCTTGAAAGCTAAGGCTGTTGTGAGTTCAAAGAAAGAAGGGTGCAGCGGCTCAAAGAAGTCGCGTTCCTGTTCAACAAAGTCGATAACCTCCTGTTCTGAAATCATTTCTCCATTGACTCTGATACGTTCGCGGAAGTCAACGAGGTGAGGACTGGTATAGAGTCCAACCTTATATCCTTCCGCTTGGAGGATAGCTGCCAAGGTATGTGAGCACGAACCTTTTCCGTTGGTTCCTGCAATATGAATTGAAAGGAAGTGGGTATGTGGATGACCAAAGTGCTCATCCAAAGCCTTTGTCGTCTCGAGTCCTTCTTTATAAGCAGATGCTCCGACGTGTTCAAAGACGGGAGTGCTATTGAATAGATATTCTACGGTTTCTTGGTAGGTCATGGGTGATGGGTGTTGGGTGTTGGGTGGTGATGAATTGTGATGAAAGGATGATGAAGGGTGATGATAGGTGATGAAATGATTTAGCCCCATTAGCCAAAGAAGTCTAATGGGGCATATAATCATTATCTCAATTCTATTTGTAAACTCATTGCTTAATAAAAATCATATACTCGTCAACTTGTTAGTTCACTCGGCAACTTAAGATACGTTCATCTGTTACTTTGTCTTTTATTTACTCTGTCTACAAGCAACTTGTTCACTTGTCAACTCGTCTAACTTGTCAACTCGCTCAACAAAACAACTTCTTAAAGTTCTCAAAGATAGAACGCTTGGTAGAGTTGTCACCACGGAAGTTCTCGCTATCACGTAACTGTTCGATTAGCTTCTTCTCTTCCTTGTTCAGTTCCTTAGGGACATAGATGCTGATATGAACCACTAAGTCGCCTGTACCGCTACCATAACCTTGTACTGCTGGCAGTCCCTTACCACGTAGGCGGAGTGTCTTACCAGGTTGTGTACCGGGTTCAATCTTAATCTTTACATTGCTACCGTCGATGGTTGGGATATCAACCTGCCCACCTAATGTAGCTGTTGGGAAGTCGAGAAGGAGATTATAGATGACATTCTGTCCGTCACGAACGAAGGTATCGTTAGGTTCCTCTTCGATATACACTTGTATATTACCAGCCACACCGTTGTGTCTACCAGCGTTACCTTTACCAGGAACATTGACCACCATACCTTCAGCAACACCTGCTGGAATCTTGATTTCGACAACCTCCTCGCCCTTGACAACGCCTTCGCCTTGACAGTGAGTACATTTGTTCTTGATAATCGTACCCTCACCATTACATACGTGACAAGTGGTCTGGGTCTGCATCATACCAAAGATACTCTGTTGTGTACGGATTTCAACACCCGAACCATGGCAGTTAGGACAAGTCTCTGTGCCACTTCCTGCCTCAGCACCAGACCCATGGCAGTGTTCACAAGCCACATCTTTACGTACCTTGAACTTCTTAGTAACACCTGTCGCAACCTCTTGCAATGAGAGACGAACCTTCAAACGGAGGTCACTACCACGGAACTTAGGTGCATGACCGCCCCCTCCGAAGCCACCGAAGCCTCCACCATGTCCACCGAACACATCGCCAAACATAGAGAAGATGTCGTCCATAGAGAAACCACCAGCTCCACCGAAGGGATTACCACCACCAAAGCCACCACCAGGAGCGTCAAAGCCAAACTGGTCATACTGCTGTCTCTTCTGTGGATCATGTAGTACGTCGTAGGCTTCAGCAGCCTCTTTAAACTTCGCTTCAGCCTCAGCATCACCCGGATTGCGGTCTGGGTGATACTTAATAGCCAGCTTTCTATAAGCCTTCTTTATCTCGTCTTCAGAGGCACTTCTGCTTACTTCGAGTACCTCGTAGTAATCTCTCTTCTCCATTGTTGTTTATTGTCCTACAGCTACTTTAGCGTGACGTATCACCTTATCGTTGAGCGTATAACCCGTTTGTACACAGTCGATAACCTTCCCTTTCTTGTCGTCGCCCATACCAGGAACCATGGCTATAGCTTCATGGTAGTCGACATCAAAGTCGGCATCGTCGGTCTTAATCTTATGTACACCAAGTGTCTCTAAGGCTTTCACAAACTTCTTGTAGATGAGTTCAAAGCCCTCTTTGATAGCCTGTGGGTCTTCAGTCTTATCTGCAGTGGCACGTTCAAAGTCGTCAAGGATAGGTAGGATAGCTGCAACGGTCTTCTCACTTCCATTGAGAATCAGTTCCGATTTCTCCTTCAACGTACGTTTCTTGTAGTTATCAAACTCTGCCACTAAGCGGATATACTTATCCTTCCACTGCTCAGCTTCAGCCTGTGCAGCTGTCAAGGGGTCATGTTCTTCCTCTGTAGAAGCCTCCTCTTCGTTGGCTTCTACCTCTTTTTGTGTGTCAGCTTCATGCTGAGTTGCCTCTTCATTGTTCAACTCCAGCTCTTCGCCTTCAACCTTTATATTTTTCTGTTTCTTGTCCATAATTATTGCACTATTAGTCATCACATACCCTTACAAATAGTATGCCATGTTTTAATAGTCTTAGTACATTCCTGCTTTTTGTGCCTTTATCTGTTCGTCATGGATATACTCATCGTAAGTCATCAGCTTATCGATAGTACCCTTTGGCGTCAGTTCAATGATACGGTCGGCCACAGTGTTAATAAACTCATGGTCGTGAGAACTAAAGAGAATATTTCCCTTAAAGCCCACCAAGTTATTATTGAATGCTTGAATACTCTCCAAGTCAAGGTGGTTGGTAGGTGTGTCAAGTATCAAACAGTTGGCATTCTGAAGTTGCATACGTGCTATCATACAACGCATCTTCTCACCTCCAGAGAGTACGTTCACCTTCTTCTCTACCTCTTCCTGCTTGAACAACATACGTCCCAAGAAGCCTTTCATAGCCACCTCGTTGCCTGGTCCGTACTGTGACAACCAGTCAACAAGGTTCAAGTCACAGTTGAAGAACTCTGTATTATCCAATGGGAGATAAGCTGTGGTGATGGTTATACCCCAGTTATATGTACCGCCGTCTGCCTGACGATTACCATTGATAATCTCGAAGAGAGCCGTCATCGCCTTTGGATTACGAGAGAGGAAGACAACCTTCTGACCTTTTTCTATATTGAAGTTGACGTTATCGAAGAGTACTGTTCCGTCTTCGTCAACGGTCTTCAGGTTCTCTACCTCGAGTATCTGATTACCTGGTTCACGCTCCATAGAGAAGATGATTCCAGGGTATTTACGGCTTGATGGGCGAATCTCTTCGACGTTCAGACGCTCCAACATCTTCTTACGAGATGTGGTCTGTTTACTCTTTGCTACGTTGGCAGAGAAGCGGCGGATGAACTCTTCCAACTGTTTCTTCTTCTCTTCAGCCTTCATCTTCTGGTTCTGAGCCTGACGTAATGCCAACTGTGAACTCTCGTACCAGAAAGAGTAGTTACCCGCAAAGACGGTCACCTTACCAAAGTCGATATCAATTGTCTGTGTGCTGACTGAGTCGAGAAAGTGGCGGTCGTGCGATACCACCAAAACTGTCTGATGCTCATCAATCTCACCGAGATAGTCCTCTAACCACTCAACGGTCTCAAGGTCAAGGTCGTTGGTAGGCTCATCGAGCAGCAAGTTCTCTGGCTTACCAAAGAGTGCCTTAGCCAACATCACACGCACCTTCTCAGTGTTAGAGAGCTGTGACATCTGCTTCTCATGTAGGTCGTCTTTGATACCGAGGTTCTGAAGCAACTGTGCAGCATTGCTTTCTGCCTCCCATCCATTCATCTCAGCAAACTTCAACTCTAAGTCGGCAGCACGGTTACCATCCTCTTCTGTCATCTCTGGTTTGGCGTAAAGTTCCTCACGCTCTTTCATGTTCTGCCAAAGTGACTCATGTCCCATGAGGACTGTGTCCATAACCTTATACTCGTCATACTTAAAGTGGTCCTGTTCCAACACAGACAGACGCTCACCTGGGCCCAGCTCTACTGTACCCTTATTTGGCTCTAAGTCGCCAGAAATGGCACGTAATAAAGTTGATTTACCAGCGCCATTAGCACCAATGACTCCGTAAATATTACCTGGTGTAAACTTTAGATTAACGTCCTTGTATAGAACTCTCTTGCCGAATTGGATAGCAAGGTTTGAAAGTGTAATCATCTTTTTCTAATACCTTATTATATAATAATTTGGCTGCAAAGGTACGATATTTATTTCAAACAACAAAGAAACAAGGATATAGAAGCTCATGTTCTTTCCTCATTGCGCTACTCGTTTCTGTCCTTACGACGACTCGCCTTTTCCCTTTTTTATGGCTTTGTGAATCCGATTGGAAACCCTCGAAATAAGGACCGAAAACATGGCTTGAATAAAGGGGATGATTACGCATATATTACAAGAAAAGTTTTATTTTGTTTTGCTGTCACTTTTAACATTTGACGTAACGGTTCTGTAAATTAGAGAGTTAAGTCTTTAAGATAGATGACAGGAGTGACAGCAAATTTTATTTTGCCCGAATTGCTTTACTTTTGAAACCTTCTTCATTCATGATTAGGGATGGACTAAAACACTCAAAACGCAAGAGGCTTTTCTCTATCAGTGTTCATAGAGAATGTCATAAGACTGCGGAGGGGTGGAGCCCGACAAGAGATAGTGAGGTTGCGACATCACATAAAGACAGTAGACGACCGAGGGTAGAGATACAACAAGACCTTTTGTTGCTTTTTATTCAAAGTCTTGTGAGATTAAAAGGATTTCATCATCTTTGCAACTGATAAAATTCAAATTAATTACTAAAGGATGTAATCTGGGGATAAGACCATGAGAGAATGTGTACCACCTTATATTATATAAGGTACGGAGGCAGTGAGATGCTGCGTAAGGTTCTTTAATTAGGATAACGTAGACTGTTATAAAACCCATTCTAATTCACCCTCATACTCTCACTTTATCCATGTGAGTGTAAATACTTTTCGTCCTGTCAGTAGTGAAAGTATATTATTAAAATAAGTATTCAGTATAGTATATTATACAACACGTTATGAAACATAATACGAATAAAGCGACTTATAAGAAACCCTATACCGTGATGATGTGCGTTAGCAACGAGACATATTTGTTAGAAAATTCGTTTAACGGTCAGCACAACCCCGGTCGTCGCAAGTCTGGACCTCAGGCATCTAATGCAAAGCAAGGCTTTGACTGGTATGACGACGACTTTGAGGTCGCATCAGACAATGGTACTACTTCGTTATGGAGTGACTAATCTAAGGAGAGTGTATATAATTAAGTAATTAGCATAAAAGGGCAATATAAATAATGAGAAAACATAATTTTAAGGTGCGCCTACTGTCATTCATAGCATTGTGCGGCATTGTGATGGCATTTACCGCTTGTTCTAATGAAGATGTGGCACAAGGTTCTGTAGAGACAAACACGGCGAATAACGATAATCTAACAACATTCGTAACAGGCAACCCAGCAACTCGTACCTCACTCAACTATGATGATGGTGCTTTCTTCTGGGAGTCTGGTGACCATATCTATGTGAAGGATGACAATGAAACATGGCACAAGAGTAGCAATGCTCCAACGGAGAAGACGGCCAGCTTCAAGTTCAAAGTGCCTGGTAAGTACACTAATCACACCTCTTATAAGGTGTATTACCCTGGCAAACAAGGCGTTAACAATAACGTAACCATCTCAGCCACACAGCTTCAGAAGACCCCTAACAGCACCGCTCATATTGGTGAGGCAGGCGACTGTGGTACGGCTGATGCGACAGGTGGCAATGGTGTGTTCAATTTCCGTCTCGACCATCAAGCAGCCATCCTCGTGTTTCAGCCGTTTACAGAGAATGATGCTGTAAAGAACTGTTATCTGACTAAGATTGAGGTGACCTCCGATAATGACATCACTGATACTTATACTCTTGACACAACGTCGGGTGAGTTGACGGGCTCTGGTAGCGGTAAGACGATTACAGTGACTACCCAGGGAGATGGCTCCTATGCCCAAGGTTTCCCTTTGAAAACCAGTGCTGCGAACGTAGCAACGAATGGTACGTATGTCGTGATACGCCCTGGCACACACGCCCTGACCGTCCGTTATTGGATAAAAGACTATGTTACGCAGGTTGAGGGAGCCGTTACTAAGACCTACCCAACGTTCGACTACGAGAAGAACGACTACTATGATATGACGGCCAACCTTAATGTAACTGATTACGACGGTAGGAAATATTATATGTGGGACGCTAAGAACAACTATTGGAATGGTCATGAGTGGAACTCTACTGCCCTTGGCAGCCTGTGCTAACGGGTAAGGACAACTCAAACTACCCTAAGTTTGGTAGTGATAGTTTTGTTCGTGTAAAGGGATTTGGTGTACGTGATGACGCAAAGTATTCTTGTAAGAATCTGCCTAATGCTAATGAGTTGGCATGGTATGTTAAGAATGGAGACCCACGCTGGGATGATGATAAGTTATGGACAGTAATGGGTCATTTGAATAAGGGCGGCATGTGGTTCCGTAACAAAGCCACTATCAAAAGGTTCTCTGCTTTCTTTTGGACAACTCTGTGATGTGGGATGTCGTTGGCAAGATTTGTTTTGTGTAATCAAATCATGATAATACGGTGTTGTTGCAGCTTATTTCAGAGGATAGGAACGGAGTCTTTTGTCAGACTATTTCGTTTCTTGTCTTTCAGTATACGCCTAACTCGTTTCTGAAAGGTGCTTGATTAGCTTGCAGAAGACGCCTTTTAAGTATCAAGAAGGGCGTGTTCTTAGGCCTTGAAAGGCGTCTTCTTGAAGCGATGTTGTAATGGTTTGAAATTCAGAAGATTATAGACTAATCATGAACCTTGAGTATCTATTGTATTAAGGAATGGTGTGTTGTTGTTTTGTAAGGATATTTCTTGGTTCTATTATATTATCAACAACAGCTGTAACGCTCTGTGTAAGCTGTTGGACGCAGGCCGTTAAAAGCCTCACCCCCAGCCCCTCTCCGAATGGAGAGGGGAGTGATCACCGAGATACCCCTACGTTTCCTCCGTATGTTAAGCAGCTTATCTCCTATCATTAGCAGGCTAATAGGGGTAACCTCACATACTACTCCCCTCTCCATTCGGAGAGGGGCCGGGGGTGAGGCCAGTAGGGGTTGGGGGAGGGGCCAGCCTGTGTGGTACCCCCTCCTACAAGCCTGTTACGCATAAAAAAAAAGTACCAAACCCGTGAAGGTTTGGTACTTCTTATACTTAATTTATGGTTTAAGTGCGCAAATTACTTGCCACCCTCCATCTTCTTCTTCAAGTCAGCAAGAACGCCGAGGTCACCGAGAGATGTACCTGCAGCAACGTTGTTGATAGCAGCTGCGTCATTCTTTGGCTTGCTCTGAGCTGCTGAACGCTGGCGACGTGGCTCTTCCTTAACCTCCTCGAATGTACGAGAGTGAGAGAGGATGATACGCTTAGTGTCCTTAACGAACTCGATTACCATGAATGGGAGAACCTCACCAAGCTGAGCCTGTGTGCCGTCCTGCTTAACAAGGTGCTTTGGAGTAGCGAAGCCCTCACCACCCTCAGCGAGAGAGATTACAGCACCCTTGTCCATAGCCTCGGTGATCTTACCCTCATGTACAGAACCTGGAGTGTAGATCTTCTCGTACTCATCCCATGGATTAGACTCAAGCTGCTTGTGACCAAGGCTCAAGCGACGATTTTCCTTATCGATTTCGAGGACAACAACCTCAATCTCAGAACCCTGTGAAGTGAACTCAGATGGGTGCTTAACCTTCTTTGTCCAAGAGAGGTCGCTGATGTGGATAAGACCGTCAACACCTTCCTCAAGCTCTACGAAGATACCGAAGTTAGTGAAATTACGAACCTTAGCAAGGTGCTTAGAACCAACAGGATACTTCACTTCGATAGTCTCCCATGGGTCTTCCTTAAGCTGCTTGATGCCGAGAGACATCTTACGCTCGTCGCGGTCGAGTGTGAGGATAACTGCCTCAACCTCATCGCCCACCTTCATGAACTCCTGTGCTGAACGCAAGTGCTGGCTCCAGCTCATCTCAGAAACGTGGATCAAGCCCTCAACACCAGGCTGAATCTCTACGAAAGCACCGTAGTCAGCCATAACAACTACCTTACCCTTAACGTGATCGCCAACCTTAAGGTTAGGATCCAAAGAATCCCATGGGTGCTGAGTGAGCTGCTTGATACCAAGAGCGATACGCTTCTTCTCCTCATCAAAGTCGAGGATAACAACGTTGATCTTCTGGTCGAGTGCTACCACCTCATGTGGATCACTTACGCGACCCCATGATAGGTCTGTGATATGAACGAGTCCGTCAACACCACCGAGGTCAACGAATACACCGTAAGAGGTGATGTTCTTGACAGTACCCTCAAGGATCTGACCCTTCTCAAGATGAGAGATAATCTCCTTGCGCTGTGCTTCGAGCTCAGCCTCGATAAGTGCTTTGTGAGAAACGACTACGTTACGGAACTCCTGGTTAATCTTAACCACCTTGAACTCCATAGTCTTACCAACGAATACATCGTAGTCGCGTATAGGGTGAACGTCAATCTGGCTGCCAGGAAGGAATGCCTCGATACCAAATACATCAACGATCATACCGCCCTTAGTGCGGCTCTTGATGTAACCCTGGATAACCTCGTCGTTCTCCAAAGCCTTGTTGATGTTCTCCCAACTCTTCTGTAGGCGAGCCTTCTTATGAGAGAGTACGAGCTGACCACGCTTGTCTTCCTGGTTCTCTACATACACCTCTACCTTATCGCCAGGCTTGAGATCTGGGTTGTAACGGAATTCAGAAGCAGGGATAATACCATCGCTCTTGTAGCCGATGTTAACAACTACTTCCTTCTTGTCAACTGAAATAACAGTACCTTCAACTACCTGGTGCTCCTGGATCTTGTTAAGAGTTTCGTCGTAGGCCTTGGTAAGATCGTTCTTACTTGCCTCAGCGTGTGCGCCGTTCTCGAACTCATCCCAGTTGAAGTCAGCTAAAGGCTGTACATTCTGGACGTCTTTGAAATTTGTCATAAAGTGTTTAATAAAATAATTTAATTAATAAAGTTCGACTTTATATTACCTTTAATATGGGCATAATCTGCCCAAATCGGGCACAAAGTTACGAATAATATTCTGTATATTAGTGCTTTTGCTTCTGTTTTTTTGTTTTTTTCTTCCTACTTCCGAAAATATCGCTCAATCGGTTGAAGTCCTTCTTTAGTATCAAACCTATACCTTGCGTTGTCAGTGAGTTACGTGTGAAATAGCGGTCGTTGGTCTGGTTGTAAACATGGAAGGCTACGTTTCCGCTTGGGGAGAGGAGATAACGGATGTCGAAGTCGCCTATGAAGGACGATTTATTCTTGGCTACATTGTTGCGATAACCGAACTGTCCGTTGAAGAGCAGACGGTTGTTAAGCATACTTCCTGACAACATTCCTTCGTATTCGGCATTGTCGAAGCCTTCATTACCTGTGGCGATGTTGGCACCAAAGTTCCAATTGTTGTCTTTTACAACATTAGACAGTACGGTGTTGATTTGCTGTGAAATCGTACCGGAGAGGAGGCTCTGCATGGCAAGAGAAGTGCTACTTGGTGCCTCGCTGTTACGTGCTGTACTGTTGTTGTTGCTCTGTGGATAGAATCGTCCAACAGCCAGTAAGTAAAGTACTTGCTGGTTGAGTTCTTGCTCGGAGTTGAGGATCGAGCGTATCATCTGTTGTGCGTCAGGCGAGAGAGTAGGGAGGTCGAGTCCGAAGGAAACGGTCGGTGCACCTGGTGTTCCTTCAATGTTTAGTAGGCAGTTCACCTTCGTGTTGTTGGCAGTGAACGACCTACCCATCCCGAGGTCGCCCAGTGGAACGGAGTTGATGATGTAGTTGGCCTTCAGATTAAGCGCCGCATTGAAGGGGTCGCCACCGAAGGCTATCGTAGAACCGGGCTGGAAGACAAACTGTTTCTTTATGATGTTCTGAATGGTAAGGTTATACTGTCCATAGTCCACATAGTAGTTTCCGAAGAGATTGAACGCTCCCTTATTATAATAGGTGGCCCGAATCATACCCGTTCCGTTCAGTCGGATATTGTCACCAGTGACGTCATCGAGGAGAACGCCGAGTGTGAGGTTCGTATTAGCGTGTACGAGGAAATTGATATGTAGGTCGCTTGGTATGTCGTTAAAGTGGTAGGCCTCCTCCTTCTTGTGCGTAGGCTTAGCTGCGTGAAGGAGCGAGTCAGGCACATCAGGAATCAACACCTGCGTACTATCCTTCGGTAGGTTAATCCATCGAATAAAGTTATTTGTACCCGCATCATTGGTTGATGAGGCATTATAAGTTATAAAGGTGTTCTTATCAGGTTCCATGTCTATGTTGATAGACGTTTCCCCCGGGTGTCCTTTTATATTACATTTACCAGTTCCATAAACGACACCCCAGAAGGAATCCTTCCCTTGTCTCTTAGGGAAGTTATAGGTCAGGAGGTTCTGAGCCTGTATATTGATATCGTAAGAGAGGTTGGTGAGGTTCTTATGATATAATCCTCCTGTGACAATGCCGATGTGTCCTTGTGGGTCGGTGATAGTATCTTTCTCAAGGATAATCTCATTTGGGATAATTCGGACACGAGCGTTACGCATCTTATAGGCAACGGCAGTAGGCTTCACGAAGACGCTTCCATCCACCATCATATCACCTTCGAGATTGATGGCGCTAAGGGGTCCGACGACCTTACACCAGCCATTTCCCTGTGCCTCTATATTGTCCATAAAAGAGCCGCAGAACGTCTTGAGGAAATAAAGGTGGGTGTTATGGGCAAAGATAGGGAGGTTGATATAACTCTTCTTGATGTCTACATAGCCCTTGATATCAGTACGTGCGCCATCGTCAGCATCAGCATGAGCATCGATATTAATCTTCCCCTCCTTGTCATTATAGTTCGCTTCAGCGTAGAGCGTACCCATATCTCCGTTCTCAAACTTAAAGTCTTGCACCTCAAGTTTCGCTTGCATCTGTAGATGATGGAAGAAGGATTTGATAGAAGCCACGCCAGAAGCCGTACCAGCAAACTCGACACTGTGGAAGTTGACGAGGTTGAGGATATACGGAACGTTGATCTCCTTGAAGCTAATAAGGATAGAATCGTTCTGATTACCAGAGGTTTGTCCGTTGGCAATGATATGCTGGTTGCGGTTAGAAAGCTCGAAATGTTCAATGTTAAGATTGTTCCTATGATAGGAGATGTCAGACGGTTGCACCTGTAAGGCTATCGAATCGAAATTGATGGTAGAGGGGTTAAGGTGCAAGTGGGTCACTAAGTCGCCATTACGACGGGAGAATGAAGCCACGCTACTGACGTCGCCATGTACGGAAGAGAGTCCTGGGATACGGAAAGAGATGTCTGAACTGATAGTGTTATCAGCAATAAGACCCTGCGCATTGATGTGTAGATGCGGTCCCTTCTCACCCTCACGTTCGCCAGAGATGGTCGTGTGTAACCCTTGTGGTCCACTCGTTATGTTCAGGATAAGGTTCTGAATATGTTGCTCCGCGTAGGTAATGTTCGGTGCATCAATATGTAAGTCGATTTCGTTTTGACGCTCCCTTACCATTCCTGTCAACCTTATGGCATGAGAAGAGGAGAGGCTTGTCTTAAGCAACTGATTGATAATCTTGGTGTCAGCTAATCGCAGAGCAAAGGCATAGTTAGCCCTTCCAGCGATAGCATTAAACCGTGAAGGCGTGTGGAAAAAACTTGGGAGATAATGTCCCAAGATACGCCTTACGCTTTCTGGTATCTGTGCGTAATCGTACTGTCCAGCGAGGTGTAGCTCTCCAAAGTCGGTTTGAGCATCAAGAGACTTACCTAAGAGGCCGTTGTGAGTCTTGATGCTTAACTTATTCAAGGAGATGTTCTGTCCTTCACCTGTCATAGCGAAGTTGTTGACATCCAGGTTACCTATGATATCATTCAGGCTTGTTCCTTGTCCTTTAATCTTAGAAGTAAAGGAGATAGTCCTATTCCCTAAGGCCTCTGTCAGCTGTAGTTTGTGTAAGTTGACAGCATCCGCAATAATAGAGATGTCGGTAGAGAGTTTCCCTTTATGTTGTATGAAAGCCATGACGTTAGCAGCTTTTCCATCGATATTCAGTCTGCCGTTAGGGTCGTTGATAGCTGCCTTCCCTGTGAAGATGTCGTTTTTATAGCTTCCGTCAAGGTGTATGTTCTTGTAGGTGTAACCCTTATAATAAAAGGAGGAGATGTCACCCTTGGCAACGATATGGGATAGGTCGGTGTTGCCCTCGACCCTGATATTCGTACTCAAGTTGCCAAAGTCGTTATTGTCAAGTACTTTCGCAATATTTAGACCCGTTGTGTTGATGGTGCCTTGGATGTTCTTTCCGTGAACAACCGTGGATAGACGAAGGGCGCCAGCATCTGTCTTTAACTGTCCTTTGGCTATGTACTTCCCTGCAGTATGGGCAAAGGTACCATGGTAGTAGACGTTGCCTATGTTGTTCAATACCTTAGGAAGCGGTTTATGGGTTAGCTTAGCAACAGTCTGAAGGGTATTGCTACTAATTTTTAAGGGCGAGAAAGAGAAATCCCAAGTGGGCTTCTTTTGTAGGTTGCTGACCCATCCTTTGGCTCTTATTTGCGTTGAGAAGGAACGGTCAGCGATGTTTATTTGTTTTACCTTTATCGACCGACTTGTTCCTTGAACATCTAAGGATGCAGTGTAGCTTGCTGTTAATGCCTTCAGATCGGGGAATATTGACGTGAAATCAGAAGGCTGAATGAGCGCCTTAAAGTTCTTGATGTCGTATCGTAAAGAGTTGATATCAAGCTTCTTATTGTTCAACTTATAAGAAATCTGTAAGGTGCTTAATCCAATCTTACTATTGGTGCTGTTGAACACAAAGTCACGCAACGTGGCTTGCTGTTGATTGGCTTTTAAGTCGAAAGCCAACTGCTTCACCTCTAATCCCGCAGCCTCCTTGAAAGACAAAGTACGAAGGTCAACCCACACACTTGTGTCATTCAGTTTGTGAAGAATGAGATATGACGAGATGTCACTGAGGTTGATATGGTTCAAGTTCAGCTGGTTAGGCGTGGATGGGGAGTCTAAACAGTCATACTTAATACGGCCATGTCGGATGACAAGACTATTGATTGACAGGTGCAGAGGAGTGTGACTCGTAGTGTCTTTCGATGCTAATGAGTCTAATGCAAATTGATAGTTTGGTTTGGAGTCCTTGCTTTTCTTGTATAGTTCTGCTTGTAAACCAAATACTTGAGCAGACGATATGTTTATTTCTCCCGTCCGTAGAAGGTGAAGGAGATCGACTCTTGCACCGACACGTGATGCCGATAACATCTTCTTGTGACTTTGGTCATAGATGAGAATATCGTCCAATACAAAGCGATTGATAAAGCCTAAATCAATGCGCCCAACACGTACTTCTGTTCCTAACTTGTTGCCTGCCGCGTCACTAACCTGCTGTGCAAGGAAGGTCTGTACTGCTGGTATATGCAGCAGTACGATAGTGGTTATGTAAAGACCCGCTATGGTCCATATAACCCATCGTATAATAGTTCTAAGTTTCTTCAATGCGTCTACAAAACTACAAAAAAACCGTTTTATACTGAAATTATTATATATAAATGTGCCAAATCTGCTTAATTTTTGCTACATTTGCACAAGATAAGCCACGTTAGGCAAAGTTAAGTGACCCTTCTTTGCCCTCGTTTGCATTATTTAAGCACAAGATAAGCTACGCTCGGCAAAGTTAAAGTGACTTTCCTTTGCCCTCGCTTGCATTATTAAAAGCTAAGGCTAAGCTTCGTACGGCAAGGCAAAGGGATGAGTAACGCTATGCTTTGTTTAGCTTGTTAAGCATTGAAAAAGATTAAATAGAAATAATTAAAAACGCATTATCATTGTTATGGCAAATGTAATTAAGTTACGAAAGGGCTTAGACATTAACCTTACAGGACGCGCTCAGGAACAAATGTTACCTATGATTTCACCAACGGAATACGCTGTTGTTCCTGATGATTTCCCAGGGCTAACACCGAAGGTGACGGTTCGAGAAGGGGATCATGTCCGAGCTGGTGACCCGTTGTTTGTTGACAAGGGGTGCACTGAGGTTAGCTTTGCTTCTCCTGTGAGTGGTACGGTAACAGCCGTTGAACGCGGAGAAAGACGTAAAGTGTTACGTGTGAAGATTGCTCCTGATGCGCAGCAAGAATATGCTGACTTTGGTGTAAAAGATGTTGCTGGCTTAACTGCTGACAACGTCAAGGAGTCTTTGCTTCAAGCGGGATTGTTCGGTTATATCAACCAACTTCCCTACGCTGTTGCGACACGTCCTGACACTGCTCCTAAGGCTATCTTTGTGTCTGCTCTTCGTGATAAACCTTTACAGGGTGACTTCGAGTATGAGTTAAATGGGCAGGAGAAGGATTTCCAGACGGGGCTTACTGCACTCTCTAAGATTGCTAAGGTCTATTTAGGGATTGGTGCTAAGCAGACTGCAACGGCGTTGACCGCTGCAAAGGATGTGGAGGTAAATGTTTTCGACGGACCTTGTCCAGCAGGTAATGTGGGTGTACAAGTAAATCACATCGACCCAGTCAATAAGGGAGAAGTGGTTTGGACCGTTGACCCAACAGCTGTGATCTTCTTCGGACGATTGTTCAACACTGGTAAAGTAAACCTCACTCGTCGTGTTGCCATAGCAGGTAGTATGGTGAAGCAGACGGGTTATGTCGATGTACTCGTAGGAACTCCTTTGCGTCTGCTCTTGGCCGGTAACATTGCTGATGGCTGTCATGTTCGTATCCTTAATGGTAACCCTCTCACTGGTGTCATTGCCAATGACGAGTCTGTTATAGGGGCACATACATCCGAGGTAACGTTAATCCCAGAGGGTGACGACGTACATGAGATGTTCGGTTGGATGCTTCCTCGTTTCAAAGACTTCTCTACTTCTCGCAGTTACTTCACTTGGTTGCAGGGTAAGAAGGCTTATAATCTCGACGCACGACTCAAAGGTGGTGAGCGTCACATGATTATGAGTGGTGAGTACGACCGTGTTCTACCAATGGATATCTATGGTGAATACCTCATTAAGTCTATTCTCTCAGGCAATATCGACAGCCAGGAGCAGTTGGGTATCTATGAGGTTAGCCCAGAGGACTTCGCCCTCGCTGAGTTCGTAGACAGTTCTAAGCTACCATTGCAGAAGATTGTGCGTGAAGGCTTGGACATCCTTAGAAAAGAGAATGCATAGGGGTCATGAGCCCACAATAACTTTAACTATAGTTTCAAACAACGTTTCTTAGAATGTTATCAACGGTCAGGCAATCGGCAGTTATGGACCAGAAAGTACGTAATACGAGTCTGACGAGCACTTTACAAAGGCTTTGTAACAATTTTAGAGACAGAAACTTTGGACTTTAAGAACCCTATAATAAAAGTATTATGAGTTTAAGAAATTATCTCGATAAGATACGCCCAAACTTTGAGGAGGGCGGAAAGCTTCACGCTTTCAAGAGTGTCTTCGATGGTTTCGAGACGTTCCTTTATGTTCCTAACGAGACATCAAAGAGCGGAACATCTATCCATGACGCTATTGACTCGAAGCGAATAATGAGTATAGTAGTACTTTCGTTGGTACCTGCTATGCTCTTCGGTATGTATAATATCGGCTATCAGAACGCATTAGCAGCTGGTAAGTTGGCTGATGCTACCTGCTGGGGAATGTTCCTCTATGGTATGCTTGCGTTGTTGCCAAAAATCCTTGTATCTTACATTGTCGGCTTAGGTATTGAGTTCGCTTGGGCACAATGGAAAGGTGAGGAAATTCAGGAAGGTTATCTTGTGTCAGGTATTCTGATACCATTGATTATCCCTGTGACCACACCTCTTTGGATTCTTGTACTTGCAGTGGCCTTTGCTGTTATCTTCACAAAGGAGATCTTTGGTGGAACAGGTATGAATATCTTTAACGTAGCATTAGCTGCACGTGCCTTCCTCTTCTTCTCTTATCCAAGTAAGATGACTGGTGATAGTATCTGGGTGGCAAAGGATGCTATCTTCGGACTTGGTTACACCTTGCCTGATGGCTTCACTATGGCAACCCCATTGGGTGAGATTGCACAGGGAACAACGGTGAACACGCCTATCTGCGATATGGTAGTAGGACTCATCCCAGGCTCTGTTGGTGAGACCTCTGTTATCGCTATCGCTATCGGCGCTGTAATCCTCCTTTGGACAAACATCGCCAGCTGGAAGACAATGTTGAGCGTATTCCTTGGTGGTACAGTGATGGGACTTATCTTCCATTCAACTGGTGCAACACCAATTCAGTGGTATGAGCACCTTGTCTTGGGTGGTTTCTGTTTCGGAGCAGTCTTTATGGCAACCGACCCAGTGACCTCTGCCCGTACAGAGACAGGTAAGTGGGTATATGGTTTCTTCATCGGTGCGATGGCTATCATCATCCGTGTGTTAAACCCAGGTTACCCAGAGGGTATGATGCTTGCCATCCTCTTTGGTAATATGTTTGCCCCACTCATCGACTACTGTGTAGTTCAGTCAAACATCAGCAAGCGCGCTAAGCGTGCTAAATAAATAAGGAGGACGATGAAAATGAAAACTAATAGTAATTCTTATACAATTATCTATTCTGCCATCCTTGTGCTGATTGTAGCCTTTTTGCTTGCTTTTGTGTTCCAAGCATTGAAGCCTATGCAGGATGCTAACGTACAGCTTGATCAGCAGAAGCAAATTCTCTTTGCGCTCAATCAGGACCGTAATATGAGCAACGAAGAGGCTGTTGAACTCTGGAAGAAGATTATCGTGGCCGATGACATTATCGATGCTAATGGTAAGGTAGTTGAGGCTGGTAAGCAGGGTGGCGTTGATGCTGGTTTTAAGTTGAATAGTAAGGATGCCAAGGAGGGCAAACTTGCCTTGTTCCGCTGTAAGGTAAACGGTGAAGATAAGTATGTTATCCCTGTTTATGGTAATGGCCTCTGGGGTCCTATCAATGGTTTTATCGCCATCAATGGAGATAAGCGAACCGTCTTTGGAGCCTACTTCAATCACGAGAGCGAGACTGCTGGTCTGGGTGCCGAAATCAAGGACAACAAGGCATGGCAGGATTTGTTCAAGGGTAAGCACCTCTTCTCTGGCAACGACACAAAGAAGATTGCCCTTTCTGTAGAGAAGAAGGTTGAAGACCCATCGACACAGGTTGATGCCGTGACAGGCGCTACGCTTACCAGTAACGGTGTGACAGAAATGTTCCATGCAGACAAGGGTGGACTTCAACCTTACGTCAAATTCCTGAACAGCAAATAACATTCTAATCTTTAGAACATAAGAATATGGATTTATTCTCAAAGCAAAATAGAGAGGTGTTCAGCAACCCTTTGAATTTGGACAACCCTATCATGGTCCAAGTCCTTGGTATCTGTTCTGCCCTTGCCGTTACTTCACAGCTGAAGCCGGCGATTGTGATGGGACTTGCCGTTACTATTATCACGGCATTCTCAAATGTTATTATTTCATTAATCCGCAACACTATCCCTAATCGTATTCGTATTATCGTACAGTTAGTGGTTGTGGCTGCGTTGGTAACGATTGTTAGTCAGATTCTTAAGGCAGTAGCTTACGATGTGAGTGTAGAGCTTTCTGTCTACGTAGGACTTATCATTACCAACTGTATCCTTATGGGACGTCTTGAGGCGTTTGCCATGACCAATAAGCCATGGCCAAGTTTCCTCGATGGCGTCGGCAATGGTTTAGGTTACGCTATGATACTTGTTATCGTGGGTGCTATCCGTGAGTTCTTCGGTCGTGGCTCATTGCTCGGCTTCAAGATTTTGCCACAGAGCTTCTATGATGCGGGTTATATGGACAACGGAATGATGTCAATGCCTGCCATGGCACTCATCCTCTTGGGTTGTGTTATTTGGGTTCATCGTGCTTATTTCTATAAAGAAGACAAGAAGTAATTATGGAACATCTTATTAGTTTATTCTTCCGGTCCATCTTTGTGGACAACATGATATTTGCGTTCTTCCTCGGTATGTGTTCTTACTTGGCCGTTTCTAAGAGCGTGAAGACATCATTGGGTCTTGGTGTTGCTGTGACTTTCGTTTTGCTTGTGACCACACCTCTCAACTATCTCTTGCTGACTAAGGTCCTTGGACCAGACTGTCTTGCTGAGGGAGTCGACCTTACTTATCTTAGTTTTATCCTCTTTATTGCCGTCATTGCAGGTATCGTGCAGATTGTGGAGATGGCTGTCGAGAAGTTCTCACCATCCCTTTACGGTGCATTGGGTATCTTCTTGCCGTTGATAGCCGTTAACTGTGCTATCATGGGTGCTTCCCTCTTTATGCAACAGCGTATAGGACTCGACCCAGCAAGCACCCAGTATATTGGAACTGTATGGGATGCACTTGTCTATGGCACTGGTTCTGGTCTCGGCTGGACACTGGCCATCGTGGCAATGGGTGCTATTCGTGAGAAGATGGAGTATTCTGATGTACCAAAGCCTTTACAGGGTCTTGGTATTACATTTATTACTGTAGGACTGATGGCAATGGCTATGATGTGCTTCTCAGGACTTAAAATTTAAGTAAACAATGGGACAATTCATAACAATAAGTATTGTGGTATTCCTTATCACCATCCTCGTGTTGGTGATTCTCCTATTGGTGTCTAAGAAGTATCTTAGCCCAAGTGGAAAGGTGAAATTAACTATTAATGGTGATAAGGAGATGACCGTCGATCAGGGTAGCTCGGTATTGTCTACGCTGAATGAGAATGGTGTCTTCCTCCCTTCTGCCTGTGGTGGAAAGGGTAGCTGTGGGCAGTGTAAGTTGCAGGTAGTAGAAGGTGGCGGTGAGATTCTCGACTCTGAGCGTCCTCACTTCAGCCGTAAAGAGATCAAAGACCACTGGCGCTTGGGTTGTCAGTGTAAGGTGAAGGGTGATATGTCACTCAAGGTTCCTGAGTCTGTCATGGGCGTTAAGGAGTGGGAGTGTACTGTTATCTCTAATAAGAATGTGTCAAGCTTTATTAAGGAGTTCAAGGTTGCCTTGCCTCCTGGCGAACACATGGACTTCATCCCAGGCTCTTATGCACAGATTTCTATCCCTGCCTACGATTGTATCGACTATGATAAGGACTTTGATAAGAACGATATCGGGGAGGAATACCTCGGTCCTTGGAAGCAGTTTAATCTCCTTTCTCTGAAGGGAAAGAATCCTGAGCCAACTGTTCGTGCATATTCTATGGCGAACTATCCGGCTGAGGGTGATATCATCACACTGACTGTGCGTATTGCTACACCACCTTTCTTGCCACGTCCACAGGTAGGTTTCCAGAACGTACCGACAGGTATCGGCTCTACCTATATCTTCTCTCTTAAGGAGGGTGATAAGGTGATGATGAGCGGTCCTTACGGTGATTTCCATCCTAACTTCACCTCTGGTAAGGAGATGATTTGGATTGGTGGTGGTGCTGGTATGGCGCCTTTGCGTGCGCAGATTATGCACATGACAAAGACACTCCACACTCGCGACCGTGAGATGCATTTCTTCTATGGTGCGCGATCACTCAGTGAAGCGTTCTTCCTTGAGGACTTCTGGGAGCTTGAGAAGGAGTATCCTAACTTCCATTTCCACCTCTCTCTTGACCGTCCAGACCCTAAGGCTGATGAGGCAGGAGTAAAGTATTACACAGGCTTTGCGGTTAACTGTATCCGTGATGAGTATCTTAAGAATCATGAAGCACCTGAGGACTGTGAGTACTATCTCTGTGGACCTCCAATGCTCATCAAGACAGTGACCGATTATCTTGATAGTATTGGTGTTGATCAGGATGCTATTATGTACGATAACTTCGGATAATCCAATCTTCTCAATCATATTCAGCGAGGGACCTTGTGGGGTTCCTCGCTTTTTTTATTGCTTTGCTCGATGCGTGAGGGGTAGGCGATAGGGTTGTGAAAAATCCTTACATTATATCGAGTTTATTGTTCTCTGAATAAGATGGTCACATCTCTTTATGTCATGCTCGCAATCTGCATGAAATCAGAAGGTTACGGAGTGCGTTCGAGAACACGCCTTTCTTGCCTCAAGAATGGCGTGTTCTTCCTTCAAGAAGAGCATGTTCTCGTTTCAAGAAAGGCATGTTCTTCAGTGTAGAAGAGCCTCTCTACGATAGGAGAGGTGGGTGGCTTTGTGAAATAGCTTTACACTTTCAGTACTCAAAATGTGTGCTCTTATCGGGCTGCCTCAATGTTTTTTTCTCACAGAAAAACACAGATGAACAGAACATACAGCATTTCACAGAGCCCTTGCGGGCGGCAGAACTCACAGAACATTACAGCCAACTTTAGCTGAAACGTTCTGTGATATCTGTATGCCGGAGGCCATTCGAAGCCTCACCCCCAGCCCCTCTCCAAATGGAGAGGGGAGTGATCACCGAGATACCCCTATATGTCCTCCATACGTTTAGCGTTTCTTCTCCATCTTTCAGCAGGCCAATAGGGGTAACCTCACATCCTACTCCCCTCTCCATTCGGCTACTCTTTATACACATCTCAATTAACTTAAAATTTGTGATAAGAATTATATTGTATAATACTGAAATCATTGATTTTTAGTAATTAAATCTCTTAAATTCTGTTTATATCGCACTCTTTTATTAAAAGTTTTTTTGTTAAACAGAGATGTGTATAAAGAGTAGCTCCATTCGGAGAGGGGCTGGGGGTGAGGCCTCTGTGTTTTCTGTATGCCGGAGGCCTTCTGTGAGTTCGAAACTGTGCGCAAATGTGTTCTGTTAAATCAGTGAGTTCTGTGAGAGATAATACTCCCCAGTGATTTGCTTGGGTGTCATCTCATAGCGAGGGTGCGTACTTTTTCTCACAGAATAACACAGATGAACAGAACACACAGCATTTCACAGAGCCCTTGCGAGCGGCAGAACTCACAGAACCTTACAGCCAATTTTAGCAGAAACGCTCTGTGTTCTCTGTATGCCGAAGGCGTTCTGTGGGCCCGAAATGTGCGCCAAAAAGCTCCGTGAACTCTGTGTGCTCTGTGAGAAAACAAGCTCCCAAAAGATTTTCACGTATGTATCGATACTTCTATGAGACCCGTGAGTTTTGAACGGAAAGACGGTGAAAAAGAAGAAGGGACACACACTGTGCGCCCCTTCTATTCGTCTTATACCTTCTGTGGAGTTTTTCTTTCTACCTCCGTAAGGAAGCCACTTCGATAAGCATAGAGGAGTTCCTCGAGTGCTTCTATCTGTAGGCGTAGCTCTGTACCCTTATCGGTATCTTCTACACGCAGCCTTTGTTGGTTCATCTCAACAATCTGTGTGGTCGAAACAATGTCTGTTCCTCGTTTGATAGCATCCTCAGTTGAGGTGAAAGGCTCGTGCTGTACGAGTTGGAAACCACGTGAGTGGAACACCAATGTATAGCCCGCAATACCCGTCTCCTTATGGTAAGCCTGTGAGAAACCACCATCAATGACCATCAACTTACCGTTTGCTTTGATAGGGTTCTCGCCCTTGACGACATGAACAGGCATGTGACCGTTGATGATATGACGGTTAGGCTGAGGCACATCGAACTCGTCTAAAATCATGTCGACAATCTCTTCGTTGTCACGCATCTCAAAGTAATATCCTTTCTTCTCGTGGTGTGTCTCCTTTTCGGCTATGAAATAGCGTTCGAAGGTGGCCATCTTAGCCTTGTCAAAGAGCGGACTGTCTGGTCCTGACCATAGGTAGAGGAAGAAGTCGATAGCGTCTTGTCGTTGCTCTTCTGTCTGTAGGTCGTTGTTAGACTGGAATGCCGAACGAATCTTCATACCTGTCTGATAGAGCAACTCCTTACCCTTCAGTTTCACACCCGGTTCTATCTCAACCTCCTTTAGTTTCCCTTCTTCGGTGAGCGGGATAGACGCATGGAAGAGAAGGTTATGGTTGAATATGTTATACATACAGCCATGGCGGAGTAGAGAACGGATATGACTACGTAGCTTCTCACTACCCGTGAACGACTGATGAAGGCGGTCGATGAGAGCCTGTTCAGCCTCAGTTAGCTGGTCGGGGTGCTTAGGGTCGATGGTAGGGAAGTTGCATGAGCGCATCTGATATTCCTTGCCATCAAGTTTAATCGTACCCTTCTTATAGTCAATCGCATTGAGGAGGCGGCGGTCATCCATCTTCCAAAGCGGGTGACGGCTTATCATCTGCGACTCAATCTTGAACTGAATAACACTGATAGCCTTGTGCATTTGTGCCGTAAGAGTCAAGCTACGCTCGTCGAGCGGATTGTCTTTTGACACCTTCGGGATGAACTCCTCGCATGGATCGTCACCATAGACATCCATTGCGAAGGTGGCCAACTGGATAAGATTAATACCATATCCGTCCTCGATAGTAGCCATGTTAGCATAGCGAAGGGCAATACGAATGACGTTACAGATACAAGCATCGTTACCTGCAGACGCTCCCATCCATAGGATGTCATGGTTACCCCACGTGATATCCCAGTTATGATAGTTCTTCAAAGTGTCCATCACGATGTGAGCACCCGGTCCTCTGTCATACATATCACCCAAGATATGCAGCTGGTCGATGACTAATCGCTGGATAACCTCGCATATAGCGATGATAAAGTCGTCGGCCCGTCCGGTGGAGATAATCGTCTTGATAATCGCACTCACATAGTCGGTTTTATCCTTGTCGTCGGCATGTTCGTGTAGTAACTCTTGTATGATGTAAGAGAAATCGGCTGGTAATGATTTCCTCACCTTCGAGCGAGTGTATTTACTGGATACGTCACGACAAACCTCAACGAGGCGGTGTATTGTGATATGATACCAATCCTTAATGTCTTTCTCTTGCTTTTTAACGAGCTCTAACTTCTGTGCTGGGTAGTAAATCAAGGTACATAGTTCTTGTTTCTCCACGTTCCTCAGTCGCTCACCGAAGAGTTCGTTCACCTTTCTTTTGATGTTACCAGAGGCGTTCTTCAGTACGTGTTGGAAGGCTTGATGCTCCCCGTGAATATCAGCAAGGAAGTGTTCAGTACCCTTAGGAAGGTGTGCGATGGCCTCAAGGTTGATAATTTCTGTAGATGCTTCAGCGATGTTTGGGAACGATTTAGCTAAGAGTCGTAGATATCGTTCATCCTTTTTTAAGTCGTATTTCTTCTTTGTCATGTTCAATGTCTTTGTTCGAAATTGTTTCTTATCATGCCCTTTGTCTTCCTATCATTGCGTGGAGGGAAGGGCATAAAACCCTCTTTTAGGAGCGTCTTCTCCGCCAGTAGTTGTATCATCCGACATGAATAGCGATAGAAACGCAGGTGGCGAAGCACTTCTGCTAAGCGGTCTTCGTCGTAGTCATTATACTTTATGACTTTGTATAAATCAGTTAGTAAGCGTAGTGACAGTCTCTTTTTTCGTTCTATCTGACGTGTGTTTGCAATGATGGTAGCAATCTGCTTGAAGATAGCGTCTTCTTTGCTTGTATAGTCATCGAGCCTTTGACGGGTCATGGGGAGGTTCCCAACGAGTTTGTCAGTGTCCACTGACGTTGTTTCCTTGGGTCGTAATAATGGGAAACGACGGATGGCTGTGGTGTCGATGGCGGGTGCGTTGAGTTGTAAACGGCTGATAGCACTATCGACAATCTCCCTTACTCCCTCGTCATCAGCATAGAGTAAGACTCTTCTCCATTGTTCTGGGTTGAGGCTTCGTAGGTTGAGAAGCTGGTCACTCGGCAGGAGGTTGTGTACAGACTCCTCTGTTAAGCCAACGTAAAGGAGGCTTGGGATGGCGTCTTTCTCCATTGCCGTCATGACAAACTGGTAACGTGTGTCGAGCACCTTACGATAGAATGTTATCGTCTGTTGTGCCATCTCGTCATCAGTCAACGTACTGTTTAATACGCTATCACGCACGATATCAATGCGTTTCGTCCATCCTAATGACAGTATCTCTTGCTTTTCATGCTCGCTACTGACGAGGAGTGCATCCGTTGATTGCACCATCTTAGCTTGATAGAGTAGGGTCTTAACTTTCTTCCTCATGCCCTGCTCCGTCGTTCTTGCCCGTTCGTTAAGTTCCCAATGCGGTGAGAAGACAACGGCACAATGCTTCTTAGCAGCCCAATTAGCGTAGGATGCAATATGATACTGCCAGCAAGAGTGAATATGAACGATGTCGGGTTGGAAATCAGCAAGGAGCTTCTTGAAATCACCCTGTCGTGTAATCGTTTTAACATCAGCATATTCTTCCTGCGCAGAGGTGAGCCGCAGCAGTTGATCAGAGAGCAGATTGCCTGCCTTTATACTGTCTATGTAATGGATAATGCGCATTTATAGTTTGTGAGAGATGAAGTCATACTTGTCTGCACGATGGTATTTTAGCTTATAACCAAGGTGCTTCCATGCAATGGCAAGCTCGTATGGGATAATCTTCCATGCTGGAATGTCTAAGTCGAAACGGCGTAATGCTTTCTTACCGATGGTTAGTCGGAGGATAAGGGATAGTATAAGTGCCAGTCCGGCAGCTGCTGTAATGGTCCACATACCGAGGAGGTAAGAGACAGCGAGTGCTGCACACTGTAACACATAATTGCCATGTAGAGCCGTCTGGTCGATGTAAGGGAGGAGACGATGGCGTGTTGTCCGCTCAAGGTGTTGGCGATTCTCCATATAGAAGAGGTGTCCTCCGAGCCAAACCTTATCTGTTGGTGCCTCTTCAATGAGCGTTCCTTCAGGCGAGTTCTCGAACGTCAGGTTATCAGCCTTCGCATACTTATTCACCATGAAATCGTATTCTCCACGTATATACTTGAGGTTTCCACGAAATCCCTCAGCCTGTAAGAAGGTCTTCTTACGGAACACTAAGGCATTAAAAGGGCATGCGTAAGCCCTGTTATGCTGGTATTCACGCATGAAATAGCGGGCTAAGTAATAACGCTCAAAGCGTCGATAGTCGGGTGTCTCATCCTCGTATCGGGTGTAGCCGACAACGAGCTCTTTCCCTTCTTGGCAGTTTCTTGCAAGGGCTTGCAGCCAGTTATCACCCGTAGGAAAGCAGCAGATGTCAGCCATTAAGACCCAATCATACTTTGCCGCCTTAACTCCTAAGGTTATGGCAAGCTTCTTCTTGCTCATATAACGAGACGATTCTGGGATGAAGGTGGTGTATAGATGGGTGTTGGAAGCAAAGCGCTTGAGCACATCACTTGTCTCATGGTCGTTCTGAGGGGCCACGACAATCACCTGAAAGTCTGTTGGATAGTCTTGATTCAGATAGAGTGGGAGGTTCTTTGCAAGCTCCTGTGCATTGTCGTGGGGTGTGAAGATAATTGAGATGGGAGGTAGTGATGGGTGTTCCTCGGCCTTGTCATCAGGCTCCGCTATCGTTTCCTTCCCCTCTTCCTCAGACCCCTCTTCTGTGCTGGTATCGTCACTTTCGTTGGTAGAAGATGGTAAACCATACGCAACAATCCCCACTCTTCGAAAGAAGGGATTGAGCAATGAGGTCAGTACTGCTACCAGTATCAGCACTACTGAGGCTATGATGGTTGTATTATCAAAAGTGAACATTGATTTAATTCATTATTGTTTATAGTTCATCGGAGGTGTAACCAGCAGGCAACTTCCTACAGTTATATTGCGAAGCCATGATTTCTCCGTAGGCACCAGCAGACCGCATCGCTATCAGATCACCCCGATGTACGGTGTTGAGGGCTATTGCCTTTGCAAAAACATCGCTCGATTCGCATATCGGCCCCACCACGTCATAGGTGGACAAAGGGCCGTCGTTGGATAGATTCTCTATCTTATGGCTTGCTTGATAGAGGGCTGGTCGAATCAAGTCAGTCATTCCAGCGTCTACGATAGCGAACTGTTTAGCCATCCCTTGCTTGACGTACAGCGTGCGAGTAATGAGACTTCCCATCTGGCCAACGACTGCTCTTCCTAACTCAAAGTGTAACTTCTGTCCGTCTCTTAACTTTAGATAGCGTGCGAAAGTATAGAAGTAAGACTTAAAGTCAGGGATGGGATGGCTGTCAGGCTGGTCGTAGTCGATACCCAATCCACCGCCAACATTGATGTTCTTAATCGTTATATTCTCCTCTTCCAGATGGTCTTGTATCTCGTTGATACGGCTGCAGAGGTGGCGGAAATCCGTCATTTCGAGCAGCTGAGAACCGATGTGAAAGTGCAAGCCAATAAAGTGAATGTTCGGCATCCTGCTTGCTTCAAGGATGGTAGGGAGCATGTCCTGCATCGCAATACCAAACTTATTCTCAGCCAGACCAGTGGTGATCTTCTCGTGTGTATGTGCCCCTACGTCAGGGTTAATACGGAAGCAAACATTGGCTATCTTGCCTTTCTTGGCTGCTAACTCATTGATAATCTCTAACTCAGCGACACTTTCTACGTTGAAGCAGAAGATGTTCTTGTCCAGACCAAGGTTGATTTCCCAGTCGGCTTTACCCACACCAGCATAGACAATCTTGTCTGCTGGGAAGCCACAGTCTAAACTTCTTTGTATCTCACCACCACTGACACAGTCGGCTCCCAGTCCTGCCTGTTGGATAATATTCAGTACCTTAGCGTTCGCATTGGCTTTAACAGCATAGTGAACGACGAAGTTCTCATACTTCTTCAACTCATTGTTAATAGCTTGCAAGGTCTCCCTTAGGAGGTTGCAGTCGTAATAATAAAATGGAGTCTCCATCTTATTAAACTTATCAATAGGGAATTCTTGTGTCATGTGTGTTGTGTCGTGATGTAGTGTTTATCTGAGTTATTGAGGAGACATACGCCCTCGTATGTCCACTTGTCTGCTTTTGTCATGAACAGGCGAGGGCGTTCATTCCTTCGGATAAATACTTATTGTGAATTTATCAGTTCTTGCCTTAGTTAAAGAGTACGCTTGAGAGCGACTGCAAGGCACGCTTCTTATCCTCTTCACGGATAAGGAAAGAGATGTTGTAGTTGCTGCCACCGTAGCTAATCATGCGTACAGGTATGTCCTTCATTGCGTCAGTTGCCAATGTCTCAAAGCCTACATTACTCCAGTCGAGGTCGCCTACCACGCATACAATACACATATCTGTATCGACGGTTACAGTGCCATACTTCTTCAATTCATCTACTATCTCAGACAGGTGGCTATCGTTCTCTATAGTCATAGACACGCCCACCTCACTGGTAGTAATCATGTCGATAGAAGTCTGATAGCTCTCGAAGATTTCAAATACCTTACGTAGGAAGCCCGAAGCACCAAGCATTCTGCTTGACTTAATCTTAATGGCTGTGATATTGTCTTTGGCTGCCACGGCTTTAATCTTCCTCCTTACCAATGTGTTATTGATGATAGTTCCCTCCGCATCAGGGTCCATCGTGTTCTTTAAACGAACTGGGATACCCGCATACTTAGCAGGTTGAACACAGGTAGGGTGTAGAATCTTCGCACCGAAATAAGCCAACTCTGATGCTTCCTCAAAGTTCAGTTGGCGCACAGCCTCGGTCTTCTCCACCACACGAGGGTCGTTGTTGTGCATACCATCGATGTCTGTCCATATCTGAATCTCCTCAGCGTTGACAGCAGCACCTACGAGTGAAGCTGTGTAATCAGAGCCACCACGCTGCAAGTTGTCCACCTCTCCGTAGGCATTACGGCAGATGAAGCCCTGTGTGATATATATCTGATAGCCCTTGTTCTCGTCCATGATGGCTGTCAGATGCTCTTTGATATACTGTGCGTCAGGCTCCGCATTCTTATCAGTGCGCATGAAGTCGAGTGCAGAAAGTAATGTTGCTTTAACGCCTTGTTCCTTTAGATAGTTCACAACCATATTGGTTGAGAGTATCTCACCTTGTGCTACAATGCTCTTCTCTTCGAACGAAGTGAACAGATCCTTGGTGAATGTGTGTAGGTAGTTGAACTCTTCATTAAGGAACTGGCGTGTCTTCTGTTTGTATTCCTCAGTCGAATACAGCTCTTCAACGTGTCCGAGATATTTTTGTTCGAGGCTGTTGATAAGTTCGTTAGCACCCTCTGGGTTCTTGCGATAGAGGTAGTCAGATATTTCTATCAGTGTGTTTGTCGTTCCACTCATTGCTGAGAGCACGATGAATGTTGGCTCTCCTGACTTTGTTATCAAGGCGGCTACGCTCTTCATTCGTTCTGGTGAACCAACAGAGGTACCTCCAAATTTCATTACTTTCATCATCTTCAATCTTTCTATATGTGGATTTTTGCTGAGCTCTACGGGCTTAATCGTTTGGCTCTTGTTCGTCAATAGTCTCTACAGGGGCCGTCTCTTCGGCTAATTCGCACACCTGCTTCTTGTCGGTAAGGAGGGTAAGCTCGCCCTCATGACAGCGGTAGACCTTACCGGGGAATTGGTCGAGGAGGTTGATGTTATGGGTTGACATGATAACTGTCGTCCCTGCCTTACAAGTGTCTTTGAGGATACTAACGATGTTGGCGGCCGTCTCTGGGTCGAGATTACCCGTCGGTTCATCGGCAATGATAATCTTTGGTATATTCAACAAGGCGCGTGCAATGGCAATACGCTGCTGTTCTCCACCAGAGAGTTCACTTGGCATTTTGGTCCGCTTGTCGGTCATACCCACCTGTGCTAACACCTCATCAATACGTCGGTCAATCTTTTGACTGTTGTTCCAGCCCGTTGCCTGCAAGACAAACTTGAGGTTCTTTGCTACAGAGCGGTCATGCAAGAGTTGGAAGTCTTGGAAGATAATACCCATTTGCTTACGTAGGGAAGGGATGCGACTACGCTTGATATTGGGCATACTCTCCTCAAGTACGACAGCCTTCTCTGCGTCTTCACTGTCAATGTCCAGCTCGCCATAGATGGTTTTTAACAGCGAACTCTTACCTGAACCAACCCGGCCAATGAGATAGATAAACTCTCCTGTTTCTGCTTGAAAGTCAACGTCTTTCAGAATTAAGCGTTCATCTTGATATATGTTTACCTTCTTGTAGTCTATTAACATGATTATCTCTGTATGATTTATTATTGTCGATTGATACTTTCGTCCGTTGTCTCTTGACAAGGATTTATTCTGCAAAGGTAGTAAAAAACACTGTAATATCTGCAGGAAATAAGAGGTTTAACGCATTTACACTTTATTATGAATATGCAAGAACAGCTTTCACAAACCATCACGGCTGTGAAAGCTGATAGAACCCCTACTGTTAGAGGCTTTTAATCGCTGAATACTTGTCTTTAGATGAGTTTAAGACATAGTCTTATTTGTGTTTGGTTTGTTGGCGAAAAGCTGCTTTCAGCTTATTAGAGAAGTCTACTGACTGGGCCGAATCATTGAAGTTAATGTAGATATCTTCGTTGTTCTTTGTCTTAATATGTGTCACATTCGTATCATCAGAATGTAAGTATAATAGCACATCCTGCCCTTCTTCGGTCTTGAAATGCCCCACATTAATTTCGCCAAGTGACATCCCATTTGTTCTTACCCCAATGGGTGGCACGGTAGCGTTGCCGTCTACTTGTGTAATACTTGCTATCGGTAATTCCTTAGCATACGACCCTTCAATAAACAGCGTATCATTTCTAATCATCGTGTCGTTGTCGTTCCCAGTGATTGGGAGGGCTGCTATGAGGGGTATCATACCTAATATCACAATGATAGAAAGCATGAGCACGAGCAAGCTTTTCCCTTTCTTCTCTATCATGTACAGTTGTAACAGCATGTAAACGATAGCTACTATCTCAGGGACGAGTATGACGACAAGTTGATAAGTTTCCCAATGAAAGACAAAACAGGTGAAGCCACCGACGAGGATGATGCTACCTGCTAATATTAGTGCTATCTTTATTCTCCTCAGCCGTTTAAGTCCTTCCTCACTTTTAAGTTTCGCTTTCGGTATTCTTGACCCAAAATTGATAGAAGAATCAGGTCCGATAGTGCTGCCGATAACGATTAGTGGTAAGCTCATCAGTAATATTACAATGATGTCCATCATATCTTTTCTTGGTTTAAAGTTATCTTTCTACGATATTCTATGCCCCTAACTGTATTCTATCTGACGGTATTATCTAATCTATTGCAAATATATAATAATATTCAATACGGCGCAACTATTTAGAAGAATAAATCTTTCTATATTGATGAAGATTGATGTTCTCTTACAAAGGACAGTGATGACAGCACATAACATCATCACCTAACACCCAACATCCAACACCCTCCGGCCCCAGCTGGCCCCTCCCCCTTCCCCTCCCCCGAAGGGAAGGGGAGTGATCACCGAGATACCCCTATAGAGTGGATATAGGCTTCGCATTGTCCTTTATTAGAAGTCTTGTAGGAGTGTCTTGGTGTTTTTTTTCTCACAGATTTACACAGAAGAACAAAACACACAGGGGTCAGAAAAATAGCGGCCCCTCCCCCGGCCCCTCCCCCGAAGGGAAGGGGAGTAATCACCGAGATACCCCTATAAAAAGGATGTAGGCTTCGTTATGTCCCTTAAT
>ERZ772945.467-NODE-467-length-32881-cov-5.865198_pt1 | contig 32881 bp, 22 predicted proteins | sample MGYA00511681_ERZ772945 | MGnify/ENA primary metagenome ERZ772945 (study PRJEB29015, sample SAMEA2737943) | human oral metagenome | biome: human oral; feature: human-associated habitat; material: dental | place: China | collected 2143 ...
TCCGGGCCGTCGGCTTCTAAGGTCTCGCGATCGATCCAAGCCTCGAGCGGTGAGCCATCGACAGCATTGAGGATGAGGCCAATAGGAACGTTCTCCGTCTCCTGAATCCGCTTAGCGAAGGCCATCGCTATGGCTGAAAAATGGCTGACCGTAGACTCGTCGCACTGCTCCCAACGCGCGGGCAGGAAATATTCCAAGCGGTTGAGGCTGTCGAGCATCGGCGTCTCCCATTCCTCGGCGAAGGGGATCCGCGAGGGCTGCATGAGGAAGAGACGCACGGCGGGATGGGTCTTCGCGAAGGCGCGCAATACGGCGCGCTCGGCCGGCACGACGCTGTCCGTGGGGTAGGCCATGTTCGACTGCCCGGAGCAGAGCCAAACGTCGCCCACGGCTACGTCGTCAAAGCGGAGTTTGCGCTTCGGGGTGGCCACTTCAAGCGTGAGACCGGTGGCAGCGGGCATGGCGTCGAGCGTGACGAGCCAGCGCCCGTCGGCTGCAGCCTGCGCCGAGTGTGTGCGATCGGCTATGCGCACGGTGACGGTCTCACCGGCGTCGGCCGTGCCCTCGATCTTGATCGGTCGGCCGCGCTGGAGCACCATGTGATCGGTGTACATGGCAGGCATGCGCAGCCCGCCGTGCCTCCCTGGTCATCAATACCAAGATTGATGACCAGCGCAAGGTCATTGACGGCGTGAACTCCGACCTGGACAAGATGCAGCGCAAGCTTCAGACCATGAAGCCGGGAACCGGTCAGCAGGAGCTGCTCGCAGAAATCAGTGCCTGCAAGAAAGTCCTTGCCGAGGAAACAGGCGCACTGCAGCAACTGGAGAAGGAACACCAGCAGGCCAAACAGAGTGTCGCCCAGCTGGAGCAGGAATACCGCAAGATAACCATTTCTGAGGAACAGGCGGCAGCGGCGAACAAGAGCCTTACCGATAAGATAACGGAGCAGAAAGCCGTCGTGAAGCAGGTGGAGACAGACGTGCGCGCCTTGCAAAAGGCTTACGAGAAAGCCGCTCCCGGCAATGCGCAGTCCGCGGCCCTGGCAGAACTGAACGCTGCCAAGAAAGCCCTTGAGGAAGACAAGGCCATCCTTGCCGAGCTGACGGCAGAGCAGGAAAAGAACAAGGAAAGCAACAAGCGCCTGTCGCGCCAGCTGCGCGAGCTGCAGAACGATATGGCGCACATGCGTCTGAACGGTGAGCAGAACACCGAGGAGTACCGGCAGATGGCCGAAAAGGCTGCGCAGCTCTCGGACACGCTGGGAGACCTGCGTGCCCAGACCAGTATCCTCGCCAATGACGATGCGAACCTTCAGGGCTTCATCTCCGGCGTGAACGGTCTGTCGGGCGCATTCACCACCGCCACGGGCGTGATGTCCCTTTTCGCTTCCGAGAATGAAAACCTGATGAAGGTGCAGGCACGGGTACAGAGCGTCATGGCCATCACCATGGGGCTGCAGCAGGTATTCAATGCCCTGAACAAGGACTGCGCTTTTCGGCTGGTAACGGTAACAAAAGTCAAGAACCTGCTGACGGCTGCCAACTACCGCCTTGCCACTTCACTGGGTATTTCCAATGCCGCGGCAACGGCACTTATGGCCACGCTGACGCTCGGTCTGTCCGTTGTCATTACCGGACTTATCGTGGCGTGGAACAAGCTGTCCGACGCACAGGAAGAGGCTGCACGGAAAGCCCAGGAGCGTGTCGAGATTGAATCACAGGGACGGGCAGAGATGATCAAGACCCGCTTTGAGATAGACACCACCCGGGAGAGCCTGAAGAACTTCACCGGCTCCAAGGAAGAGGAGAAGAAGAAGTGTGAGGAGATGAACCGCAAGTACGGCGAGGCTTTCGGCTATTATGACACCGTTGCCCAATGGTACGATGTACTTACCCAGAAAGCCGAACAGTACATACAGATGCTTTTCCTCCAGGCCAAGGCGCAGGCACTCGTGAACAAGGCCGTGGAAGCCGATGAGAAGGTAAATAAGCACAAGGCGACCAAACCGGGCAATGCGGAAAGCGATATGGGCTGGTTTGCCCGTATGGGACATTACTGGATGCAGTCAGAGAGCAACGGCATGTACGATGGTCATGCGGCCGTAGAGCGGTACAACAAGGAAGCATACAACAAGCGAACCAAGGAACTGGAGGCGGAACGCGACAGCTATCTTAAACAGGCTGCCGATTTGGAAAAACAGGCTGCATCCATTGGCAAGAGTGCGAATATCGGTGGTCATGCTGCACCGGGTAAGCCTAAAAAAGGAAAGACGAAAAAAGACACCAAGAAAGAGGAAGAACGCATGGCTTCCGAGTTGCTCGCCCTCCAGCAGAAGAACCGCCAGGCAGAGATAGACCTGCTCAAGGAAGGCTCGGAAAAGAAACGCCGACAAATCCAGGAAAACTACAAGAAGGAAATGGAGGAACTCGCCGCCCAGGAAAAGAAATGGCGCGATGCACAAAAGGGGCATCTCTCCGGGGAACAGACCGAAGCACTTGCCTCAGCCCGTGCCCTTGCCTCCATGAAGAAAAAGGACGGCGAGAAAGAGATTGCCAGGGAAGAGGCGAAGAAGCAGCTGGAACAGCGCAGGGAGGAGATTCAGGCGATGAGCGAATATCTGAGGGAATACGGTTCGTTCCAGCAGAAGAAGCTGGCCATCGCCAAGGAGACAGCGCAGAAGATAGCCGAGGTGGACGCTTCCGAAGTGAGCGACAGTACGAAGAAATGGAAGAAAGCCCAACTCCGCAAGGAACAGCAGCAACGCGAGGCCGGCATGTCGTTCGAGGAAATCAGCCGTGGTATCGACTGGAACGCGCTCTTCAGCGGCGTGGGCAACCTGACCAAGGAGATGATAACACCGATGATGGAGCAACTGCGCGCATACGTCGAGACGGAGGAATACAGGAACGCCGATGCCCAGACACAGCAGAAGGTGACGGACCTGATACAGGAGATGCGCCGGTATGTCGGTACCGACCAGAGCGTGACATGGCAGAAGCTGGACGAGGCCATCAAGCAGTTCACGGACAGCGTGGCCGCCTACGACCGCGCCGTGAAGGCAGAGGAAGCCGCCGTGAAGACAAGGGACGAAGGCAAGAAGAAACTCGCCTCAGGAGAAATTACGGAAGAACAGTACAGGGAACTTGAGACCAAGGCGCAGGAACTGGGCGATGCCACAGCCAAGGCACATGAGAGTATGGAGGACTTCGGTGCGGCACTGAACCGGACCTCCGATGAGGTGGCGAATTTCACGAGCGGACTGACAACAGCATTAAGCAATGCCAAGGCCTGGCAGAGCGTGGAGGGCTTTGGCGGCATTCAGCAGTCAGTGGGTCAGATGGATCAGCTCAAAGGTACTTTGGATTCCATCCTCCCGCAGATGGGAGACGGCATGGCAAAAACAATAGGCAGTACGTTGTCAAGCACCATGGGGAGTGCCATGTCTTCCCTTGGCGGTGGTCTTTCTGGTATATTATCAAGTGGGATCGGGGGCATTATCGGAATTGTCGCCCAGATTCCCAAATTGATTCTGAACATCGTTGGGGGCATCAAGAACTTTGTTACGGGAATTCTGAATGCTATTACCGAATTACTGTCACTCAGGTGGATAGATGACCTCATAACAAGTATCTTAGGAGCCATTGGCAAACTGATCAATGCAATCTTCGATTTACCTCAGAACCTCTATAAAGTGATTTCAGCTATCATCGTCAAGGGCATTGGTGGACTTCTCAACACTATATTGGGACGTGTCTTCAATCTATTATCATTCGGAGCATTGAGCCATAAGGGACCAAGTGAGTGGTTCACAAACAGTAATGCCGATGAAGTAGAAGCTGCCATTGACCGCCTGACGAAGAGGAATGAGCTCCTGGAGCAGGCTATCGAGGACCTCACAGATGAAATGAAGACAGCGCGTGGTGCTACGGCTATTCGCATCTCGCGTGATGCGGAGAAACTGCAGAGGGAGACAACTGACAACTATAAGCGTATAGCACAGGAACGTGCGCGGTATGTCGGGTCTCACAGGAGCTTCAATTACAGATGGAAAGGCTTTGACGAGGAGCAGATAAGTCGGTTGAGCGGACAGATCGGACGGAACTGGAATGGTGATCTTTGGAGTCTTAGTCCTGAAGAGATGAAGATGCTGCGCTCTAATGTAGACATGTGGGAGAAAATCCAAAACACCGGTAAAGGACGTTATGGATATGCCGTGGCGGAGAAGTTGGACGATTATATCAAGCAGGCTGGAAAACTGCAGGAGATTGTAGATACGCTTAATGAGTCTCTGACTACTACGACAAAGGAAAATGTCTTTGACAGCTTCCTCAGTTCGCTGTACGCACTCGCAGACGGTTCAAAGGATGTCTTCAAGGATATTGCCGATAACTGGCAGGAGATGGTCAACAAGATGGCGGTGAACAACCTCGTCGGCGCGAAGTTCCAGAAGAACCTGGAGCAGTGGTATGAGAAACTTGCCAGACTCAACGAAGAGCGTATTGACGGGAAGCTGTCCGACGCTGAATTCCGCAAGCGGTTGGATGCTCTCAAGGTTGAGTATGACGGCTATGTCAACAGTGCCAGGAACGACATCGAGCAGCTGCGAAATGAGGGTGTCATCAAGGAAACGGGCAAGGACGGCGGAACAACCCAGCAAGGCAGAAGCGGTGCCTTCACGGCCATGAGCCAGGACCAGGCGGGGAAGCTCGAGGGACTGTTCGTCAGCGGTCAGATGCACTGGGCAAGCATTGATGACCGTGTAGAAGACGTCGCCAAGAGGATGAGTGCGGCACAGGAGCATCTGCGCAAGATCGAAGAGAACACGGGCAGCAGTGCCGCTTCACTGAAGGAGATCGGGGCTGATGTGAAGAAGATGATCAGGGACGGAGTAAAGGTTAGATAATATGACGAAGATATTAGAAGGACAGGTGCTCATCAACGGCACGGACATATACAAGGAGTACGGCGTGTTCCTGACCGAAGAGAAGAAAGGAGGACGGGACAACCTCAATGCTATCCTGGCACCGAGCAAGGCAAAGGACTACGTCGGTGTGGACATTCGTGAGCATAACGGGAAAAAGTACCCAAAGCGGTTAACGCCTGCCAATGCCGAGCGTGACGTGACGCTGCACTTCGCCCAGTATGCGCCTACACGCCAGCAATGGCTTGAGAAGTACATGGCTTTTATCCGCTTCCTGAAGACCGGCAACGACGGCTGGCTGACGATCACCTTCACGGCACTGGACCTTTCGATTAAAGTCTTCTACCTTGACAGCAGCACTTATCGCTCGCTGACGTATCTATGGACGGAAGGCGTACAGGCAAGCAGCTACAAGGTGAAGTTCCGCGAACCGGAACCGATCATATAGAATTCAAACACCATTCAAACGATATAAAAATGCTTCTGACACTGTTTGACAGCAAGGGACAGACAAAGGCTGCGTTCGAGCCGAACGACAGCAGCACGCAGGACAAGGAGATACAGGGCGACAATCTGCTGAAGCTCTCCTTTACCCTGTATGAGTGCATCTCCATCGACGTGAACGACTATCTCGACTATGACGGTGAACGCTACTGGGCTACGGAGAAGTACACACCGGCGCAGAAGAGCACCATGGAATGGGAGTACAGCTTTCAGATGCGGGGCATAGAAAGCCTCATTTCACGCTTCTTGGTGCTGAACAACACCGGCGGCGAGAACGAGGCGGTATTCGCTCTGACGGCACGCCCCGTCGACCACATGCGCCTTATCGTGAAGAACATCAACGAGGGCATGGACGGACTGCAGAATTTCAAGACAGGTGTCGTCGAGGGGACGGAGAACGTGGTGATCGACTACACGGGCAAGTACTGCCAGGAGGCGCTGAAGGAACTTGCAGACGCCGTGCATACCGAGTGGTGGTTTGACGGTCAGACGCTGAACCTGTGCCGGTGCGAGCATGGCGAGGAGGTCACGCTGGGCTACGGCAACGGACTTACGTCTCTCGACCGAGACCTGGCTGACAACGTGAAGTTCTATACCCGCCTGTTCCCGGTAGGCAGCTCACGCAACATAGACCCCGAGAAGTACCATCACTCCCGGCTGATGCTGCCGGGCGGCGTGAAGTATGTCGATGTGAACGTGGAGAAGTACGGCATCATCCATCATTACGAGCAGACTGCCTTTGCCGACATCTATCCTCGCCGCACGGGTACTGTCAGCGAAGTGCGGCACGAAGAAGTAAAGGACAAGGACGGAAAGCCGTTTACTATTTACTACTTCAAGGACAAGGACCTGCCGTTCAATCCGAACGACTATGAGATCGGCGGACTCGTAAAGCGCGTGTCGTTCCAGGAAGGCAGCGAGCTGGCCGGGTTGGGCACCGACAATGACCATTACTTCGAGGTGAACTATGACAGCAAGACGCAGGAGTTTGAGATCATCACGATATGGCCCTACGATGACGGCACGCAGCTGCCGGGCGGAACGCTCGTGCCGAAGCCAGGCGACAGGTACATCCTCTGGAACCTGCGCATGCCTGACGAGTACTACGGACTGGCGGAACAGGAGTTCCTCGCAGCGGTGGAGAAGTACAACAAGGAGCACGCCCTGGACGTGTCGCGCTATAAAGCCCCGACAGACCATGTATGGATGGAAGACACCGGCACCGGCCTCTTCATCGGCAGACGTGTCCGCCTGGAGAGCAGCGAGTACTTCCCCGGCACGGGCTTCCGCAAGAGCCGTATCACGCACATCAGCCGACAGGTGAACCTGCCCGGCAGGATGGACCTCGAGATAAGCGATGCGCTGTCTACGGGGACGATGCAGAAGGTGGACGATTCCATCAAGGACGTAAAGAACTACACGGGCTCGCTGGTAGGTGCGCTGAACGTACCCGACGTGATACGGAGCGGAGACACGACGAAGCCCGCAGACACGAACATCTTCTCCGCCCGCCGCTCGCAGAAGGAGTTCCTGAGCAAGAAGGAGGAGGACGTGGCGCAGCAGCTCATCACCTTCCTCAAGGGCGTCGGGCTGGGAGCGGACGGACGGTTCTCCGTCAATGCCGACGGCGTGGCACTGCTCTCGCGCATCCTCGTCGGGAACTACGTAAAGGGTTCGTCGGGTGCGGGCATCTACGCCGACGGGCAGGGCAACTATCACATCGAGGGCGACTACGTCCACGTGCGCAGGCAGCTGACGGCGGAAGAGGTGTGGCTGATGAGGTCGACGCACATCAACGGCAAGGTCATCAACTCGCCCGGCAGCTTCACGGTTTCCAGGGTGGAGAAGATAAAAGGCGGCTGGCGATGCTTCTTCACGCAGGAGGACGGCGAGGGGCGCAGGGTGAGCAACACGATGGGCATGGACGATTACGCCTACTGCGAGACGTTCAACCTGGTCAATCAGCAGGGCAGACTCTCGAACCACTACTGGCACCGGCGCGTCTTCGGACTGGGCGCGGACTATGTCGACATCTGCGACAACACGGATGCCGACGATTACGCAAGCGGAAGCGACGAGCCGCAGGCGGGCGACGAGGTGTCGACGCTCGGCAACAGGACAGATCCTGCACGCCGGCACGCCATCGTCCAGGCGGCAGCCGGCACAGGCTCGCCGTATTACAGGATGTACGTCGGCATCCGCTCTTTCTCACTGCCGAAGCCGAAGATACAGATGAGCCCGACGGAAGGTTCGTGGTGGATGGTGACGGACGAGCACGGCAACGACATGCCGATGGAGGAGTACATCGCATCCCTGAAGTCGCAGGTCAGCGCCGTGCAGGAGCAGGCGGACAGGCAGCTGGTGATCTGGTTCGGCGACGCCGTGCCGTCTGCCACAGCGGAACCTGCCGGCGAGTGGACGGACGAAGCGACGAAAGAGATGCACCTGCACGACATCTACTACAACCGCTCGTACGCCGAGACGGGCGGCGGCCGTGCGTACTCGTATGAGAAGAATCCCGACGGGTCTTATTCATGGCACGAGATTACGGATGCGGACGTGCTGAAGTCGCTCGAGGCGGCGCAGCGGGCGCAGGACACGGCCGACGGCAAGCGCAGGGTGTTCGTGCGCGAGCAGCCCGTGCCGCCGTATGACAAGGGCGACCAGTGGAGCAATGCCACGTACGAGGGCAGGTATCAGAACGACCTGCTTGTCTGCGTGCGCACGAAAGCGAAAGACGATCCTTTCGACATTGACGACTGGTCGCCCTCGCAGGCCCTCACTTCTGCGCAATTCAAGTCTGAAATCAAGACGGCTGCTGACAAAATATCCGCCACGGTCACGAGCCTGAAGAACGGACTGGTCGAGGTGGGATTCGAGCTTGACGGCGAGAAGAAGTCCTTCACCGTCACGGCCGAGAACTTCAAGGTGCAGACCCCGGAGGGGAAGGTCGCCCTGATGACGTCGGACGGCAAGGTGAACGCCGATCTGATAGAAGCCCGCAGCGTGCGCACGCTGCCGGGGGCGAACGGCCTGCACATCGACATGCGGGAGGGCACGTTCGACATCCTGACCGCAGACAACCGAAAGGGCATCAGCATGACGGTGGATGAGAACGGATTCCCCCACCTCGTATTCTTCGACAGGGAAGGGCGGGCGAAGTACGACCTGGGCTACACCGGCCTGAAGGAGCTCGTCTCGGCCTACCGCGCCGCCTACTGGACCCGGCGCAGGCTCGTCGACGTCACCGGCAGGGGGCTGGCGGCGGTCTGGCCGAAGACGGCCCGGGGCCGGGAGTGGCACGAGTACCACGCCGCCTTCCACTACGTCACGGGGAAGCTCGGCGAACATGCCGAGGAGGACGGGAACCTCGAGGGCCAGTTCCTCGCAGGCGGCAGCGAGACCGTCGACGACGGCGACCCGAACGGCGTGCCCGGGCCGCGCGTCTACGGCGTGAAAATCGGCCGCACCGAGGGCGGCCGGTTCACGAGGAAAGGACTGACGGTCTGGTTCAGGGTCGTGAACGGCCGGGCCTCCTTCTGCGACACTGAAGGGAAGCCGCTGGCCGTGGGATTGCTGCAGGACTATCCGTTCCAGCCGGACATCTGACAGGCGGCGCATACGTGCCGGGAGCGTGACACATACGAGTCAGCGACGTGACACATACGAGTCAGCAGCGCAACACATACGTGCCGGAACAGCACGACGCTCCGCCCGCATTTCGGAAGCCCCAGGGGCGGAGCACGAGGGGCATTCATTTCAAAAAACAAAAGTCTATGGAAAAGAGTTTGAGTTATGTCCTCAAGGAGCAGAAGATGACGCTCGGGACGATGAAAGGGAAAAGCGTGTTCGTGGCGAAGCCTACCGACCGCCGCAGGGTGTCACACCGCGCGTTCTGCGACGAGGTGGCGCGCGCCACCACGTTCACCGGGGCGGAGGTGGAAGCCGTGCTGCGCCTGGCCGCCGAGACGGCCAGGAAGCACGTGGAACAGGGCGAGACGGTCGACTTCGGCGACATCGGTTCGCTGACGCCGTCGTTCCGGTCGAAGGCCGTCGAGCGCGCCGAGGACTTCAACGCGCAGAAGCACATCACCCGCCCCGTCGTCAAGCTGCGCCCCTCCGCGCGCTACTTCACCCTCAGCGGCGTGAGCTACGAGCGCGTGGAGAAGAAGGAGAAGAAGAAGGAGAAGAAGAATCCGGAGCCGCAGCACAGCGGACCCTCGGCGGGCGAATAGCCTGCCTGCCCGGACGGACGGCGTCCGTCCGGGCCTGTCACCGACCGTCATACATCCAGCGAAAGAATGAAGCACATCAGACTGCACATCACCGAGAGCCGCACCGCCGGCGGACGCTTCACGCAGATCTCCGTCCGCGGCATGGAGGATGCGACAGGACGGAACTCTGTCCCGGCGCATCCGAAGCTGCTGCAGGACATCCTCTGCCATGCCCTGTCGCTTGCGCACGGTGTGGAGATAGAGGGCGGAAAGGGCTTTGCCTATACGTTCCCGTTCAAATTATCATGATCATGGAGAAGAAGAACATAGAACCGATATACATTGACCGGAAGTCGAAAGGCGGCCGGCTCACGGCGGAGGAATTCAACAGGATTCCCGAAAAGGTGAACGAACTTGTAAAGGCGCATAACACCGAAGAGGAGCGCATGAAGCAGGTGGCGGCCAGGAACCGCCCTGCGCTCGGCCAGCTGACGAACGTGAGCGCCGAGGCGGACGGCCTCGCTTCCGACACCTGCGTGCTGGTGTGGAACGGCGATGCGTGGGAGCCGATGAAGCTGTCGGAGCTCGGCATCGGGCAGGGCGGCGGAGGACAGCAGACCATCCTGTATTACCTGCGCGCCGCCAACCGGTCGCCCTCCACGACGCTGTCGGCTTCCAAGACGGCAGGCGAGTGTACGGTCAGGTTCATGTTCGTGTCGCGCACGAAAGACGTGGGACAGACGGAGTACATGGACACCGGCGAGTGGGGCACGTACGAGATATTCGCCAAGGCGGGCGACGGCACGTTCGTGAGCAAGGCCCGAGGCCGCTGCCAGTCCAATACCGTCACGACCGTCGACGTGTTCCGATACTTAGAGAGCGGGCAGAACAGCATCATGGTGAAGATCACGGGCGAAGTGACGGGGCAGACCTCGCCGGCGCTGGTGTACTCCATCACGCTGTCGGCGCTGTTCCTGTCTATATCCGAGTTCAACTGGTGGAAGGCCTATCAGGGAGACATCGTGCTTCCGTGCTACATCAGCGGCAACATCTCGAAGACGCTGCACGTGAAGATAACGGGCGAGGGCTACGAGCAGACGTATGAGCGGCAGTTCGGAACGGCTGCCTACACCTCTTCGCCCGTGGCTTATACGGTACCGTTCACAAACAGGACGGGCGTCTTCCATCTGTCTGCATGGCTGTCGAACGACGACGGCACCGTACAGACGCAGCCCGTAGGCTACGACTTCATGGCCGTGGCTGACAATGACAACGTGAAGCTGGTCGTCGTGAACAACAAGGCGGAGAAGCTGCTGAACTGGTACGAGAACAAGGTGCTGGAGTATGCGGTCTATGACGGCAGGGCGGTGACCACCCCTCTGTCCATCCTCATGAAGAAAGACGACGAGGTGCTGCAGGAGAACGTGTCGGAGAACACGCTTACGCAGACGAGGATGCAGTACACGCTCTCGCTTGAGGTGGAGACGATCGACAACTCCGACTTCACGGCTCTGATCGGTTTCCGTTCCCATCCGGCGGACGAGGTGCGCCTGCGTGACGCCATTCCGTTCCCTGTCGACAACTCGCAGGGCTATTCGGCAACGGCCGGGGCGGTGTTCTACTTCAACGCCAAGAACCGCAGCAACACCGATACCGACCATGCCGTCATCAAGAACCTCATCACGGGCGAACACGTGCAGGCCGGCTGGCAGGGCGTGGCGTTCGCCCGTGACGGATGGACGGCGGACGACATGGGAGCCCGCACGCTCCGCCTGATGGCCGGCTCGCGACTGACGATTGATTACAGGCCGTTCGCCAGGGAGGCGGCGCAGACGGGCAGGACGATCAAGATTGACTATCAGGTCAACAACACGTCCGACCATGACGCTGAATGTATCTCCATCGCCATGCCTTATCAGAAGCAGTACATCGGCCTGAAGGTGAAAGCATCCTCAATCATGTTCGCCACACGCAGCGGGCACAATCATGATGTGCAGGGAATGAACACGGACGACGGAGTGCGCATCCGCCTTGCGCTGGTCATCTCTCCGAAGAAGTACACGTATGTCCTCAACGGCAACACGTATTATCTGAACCTTGTCAGTCTCTACATCGACGGCGTGGAAGCGCGCAAGTTCGCCTATCTGCTGACGGACAGCATGCAGACGGCGGAGGGCGGACAGATAGTCGTAGGCTCGGACAGTGCTGACGTCGACCTGTATTCCATCCGTATCTACGACAGTGCGATGGATGCCGCCAACGTCCATCAGGACTATGTCAATGCGCTCTCGACGGTCGGCGAGAAGAGTGCGGAGAAGCAGGACAACGACATCTACGACACGTTAGGCACGACGGTGGACTTCGACAAGGTGCGCGGCAGGGTGAACGTCTTTACCTTCGACAAGCCGCTGCCGTCGTATGAATACGGCAAGTCGTACAGGCCGAAGGGCACGCTCGAGATCTACCCCAAGGACGGCAATGCGAACCTCAACCGGCTGACGATTACGAACCTCCAGCTGCAGGGGCAGGGAACGTCGTCCATGCTCTACTACCTGTGGAACTGGAAGGCGAAGGTGGGCAAGGATACCACGATAGTCTATGAGGACGGACAGACGGAACAGAAGAAGTTCGAGCTGTTCAAGTCGCTTCCGAAAATATCGAAGCTGACGGCGAAGAAGAACATCGCATCTTCCATGCAGTACCACAAGATGGGCAGCGTGAACTCGTTCACCGACCTGTGGAAGGCTGTCGGGCTGACGAACGAGGGTGTCGGGCAGGACAGCGAGGCACGTGTGTCCATCTACCAGGAGACATTCGTCGGATTCGAGAAGCAGACCGCAGACGACGGCACGGTGACGTACAAGTTCGTCGGGCTGTTTACCGTCGGGCCGGACAAAGGCGACGCTGCCACGTTTGGATATGACAGCGACCTCTTCCCCGGCCTGCTGTCTATCGAAGGCTCTGACAACTCGCCGCGCCTCACCTTGTTTCAGGTTCCGTGGGACAAACGCCGCATCCGTTACAACGAGGAGGAGGAAGCCTATCAGTACCAGGTCTCTGAACTCTCGTGGGAGAACTGCTGGGACCTGGATTACGCCGACCTGCCGGCAGACGAGGCACGGCAGCGGGCGGAGGAACTCATCGAATCGTACATCAAGGCGTATAACATCGTCTATCAGTGCAGCACGTTCATCGAGCCTTTCAACGGCACGCTGGACGAACTGAACGCCGACCCGCACTCGACACACATTGAGTATTGGATCGCCAAGGCCGGAGACCCGGACCAATACAACCTGTACTATTATGACTCGCTTTACAGGAAGTTCTGCCCGTCGACGCTCGACAGCGGCGCATCGGTGGTGAATCTCCGCCGACAGCTGGTCGGTGAGAAGTACGGGCTGACGGAGGCGGCGTTCAACTCAGTCAGTGATGCAGGCAAGCTCAACGAGTTGTTCAAGGCGGCACGCATTCAGAAGCTGCGTGCCGAGCAGTCGGAGTACTGGGATGTCTCTGATTGCCTCTACCATCAGCTCTACGTTGAAGCGGTGGCGGCGACCGACAACTGCGCAAAGAATACTTACCCTTATTCATTCGGTGAAAAATCGAAATCGCGAGTGGTATGATCCGCGATGCTGACACGTATGTGTCGCGGATCTGACTCGTATGTGTCACGAAGCTGAGCGGAGCCGCTCAGAAAGGCGATACCTGTCAGGCAGAAAACAGACAGTTAAAAACAACGGGCAAATAAGACGTTATTATGGCAAAGAGCAAATGGAAATTCAGACAAGACGACCTTGATACCATCTTCACGGTCATCAACCAGGGATTGATGAAGAAGCCCTACTGGGTGGAATATCACGACACCTACGAGGACGGCACGCCCGTATGGAACGGTGAGAAGTCGGTATTGTGGAATCTCATGGAGCAGGCTTACCCGGAGGAGCGGGCGGCAATGATGCGCCGAATGCTGGCGAAGATGGAGGAACTGGGCGGGCTGCAGAAGGGAACGCACCAGCAGAAGCTGTTCGCGTTCTTCCACCGGTACTTCTTCTCGGTCGCCGGCGACTTCTCGCCCATGCTCTACAACGAGGACGGGAAGCTGTACGAGCAGATGAAGCTCGCCATGCTGCAGGGCAGATACACGAACGACACCGACCCGCTCGGGCAGTCGCTCGGTGACGGCCGGTCGCCCGAAACGGCGTGGGTGAAGAAGCGCATCCAGTACCTCATGTCGAAGTATTCCTTCGGCGATTACGACGCTAAGACCGCCGAGGGGGCCGTCACCGTGCGCACATCGGCACAGGCGGACGCTACGACGAACTCCATCACGCTGCGCCTCACGCCGGCCATGAAGCTGTATCCGACGATTGCATACGGAACAACGATTATGCGTGGTGCCCGCACGGAGGCTGGCGAGGTATGCGAGGTCGTCGTGGAAATCAACGGCACGTCCGACCAGCAGCTGTCGGTGAAGTCGGCCGACTACCTGCTTGATATCGGCGACTGGTCATCGTATGTCATCAACGGCGCACTGTCCGTCATCGGCAGACGGCTCAGGCGGTTGAAGCTCGGCGACGGCGACGGGCGGAAAGTGAAGATTCTCATATCCTCCCTCACGCTCGGCAATACCGTATCGCTGGAGGAGATAGACGTGCGGAACATCCTCACGCTCGCAGGCTCGCTCGATATGCGTTCTAACTACCGCCTGCGCCGTTTCCTCGCCGGCGGCTCGTCCCTTACCGAAGCCCACTTCGCTGACGGCGGTGCGCTCGAGGAGGTCGACTACCCGGCCGCCACGTCGTACATCGAACTGAAGAACCTCGGCCGCCTCACGAACGGGCGTTGCAAGACGGAAGCCTGCGCTCCGAACGTGATGAGCTACTTCGTCAGCGGATGCGACGGTCTCCAGCCGATCAAGATGCTCACCGGGATCATGGACGCGCAGGACGGGCAGTCGCCCCACGCCCTCCGCTACGTCCGATGTGTCGGCTTCAACGAAACCTTTACAGACGGGCGTACCTTCGACAAGCTCGCCCGGCTCGTAGACGGCACGTATCAGGGCATCGACGCAGAAGGACAGTACGGCAACGACCCTTACCCGGTTCTCGACGGCACAATCAACCTCACCACCGGAGCCTACCGCGACACCTACGATGCCCTCATGGTCCACTATCCGAAGCTCAAGCTCAACATCTCCAAATGGTGGATCCGCTTCGAAGACCCCGAAGTAAAGCGCATCTGCATCGAGAACTGGGACAAGGACGGTGACGGCGAGCTTTCCATGGAGGAAGCGGCGCAGGTCAGTTCCATCGGGACTGTGCATATACCATCGGGTAAGAAGTTCAACGAGCTTCAATATTTTAAGGGATGGTATCCACGAGAATGGGTGACAAATGACGTAGTGCTTTTTGACGATGCCATAGGAGAGGTTACGATACCACAACATATTACGCAAGTAGGATTGGGGTGGAAAATCGTTTTTAAATCTACCACACAGGCTCATAGAAACATTGTTATCCGATTCCTTGGGGAAATGAAAGAAATAGGATATTGGAGTATTGTAGATGATAAGAAACTTAGAGGTGAATATTTTTCATTACTTCTACCAAATACTCATGTACCTCCAACTTTCGACTATCATTGGGTTGGAGAAACATATCGAGCATGCAGAACTTTGTATGTCCCAGATGACTGTGTAGAGGCGTATAAAGCTGCCAAAATACAGGATGTACGAGAAATACTGCCTATAAGTGAGTATCACGGATGATACTCACTAAGTGGGCGGATGAGACCGATATACCCTTGTATTGCTTCACTCTGAAAATGACGGTCTTTCTTGTATTCTTCTACCAAGTCCGGAGCTACGAATACGTTATCAATATGCGCATACAGGGTACACCAGTAGAAATCCGAATTGACCATCTGATCTCCCTTAATCACTAAGTTCTTTATCCTTGCTTGATGGAAAGACATGTCATTGAATGAAGTCAAAGTAGATGGGATTATCACATTCTCTGCTTTACACTCTTGGAACATTGACCCATAAGTCTGCGTTAGCCCCTCTGGAAGTATGATTGTTCCTATTGTACATTTTAGAAAGGTACCCCTATCAACTTCTCTTGCATCATATTGATAGGATGTGAAATATTGAAACTCCTTGAATCCTTTCATAGTGCGACCCTTGAACACAGTCCCGATGGAACTAACATCTAAACGCTTTCCGTATCTCCTTGTTAATCGTGCTGTCTTTAACAGCTGAGTACACCTGCATCGTCTTGATGCTCTGATGCCCTAATATGTGCTGTATAATCGGAAGGCTCACACCCTTACTCAACAGCACGGTAGCGCACGTATGCCTTGCACAATGAAAGGTTATATGTCTGTGTATGTTGAATCGTTTGAGCACACGCTTCAGCACCAGATTGCAGCGAGCGTTACAAGGCAGCTGAAACAGTTTGCCTGTGGTGGTCTTGTTCTCTTGTACCATTGCAGCAGCCTTGCCTCCGAACATCTTGGATATAGGTATTCTCACCTCGTGGGCTGTCTTCTGCATTCGCATCACAACCCACTTGTTCCGATATATATTCTTAACGTGCTGCTTGGTAACGTTCACTATATCCGAGAAACGGAGACCAGAATAGACGCTGAACAGAAAACCTTTTATCACCTTCCCCTCCTCTTCTGTCAGGGCTTCCCTCGCCTCCTTCTCTTCAATCCGCTTCAGTTCTCTCTCTGTCAACGACTGCTTCTGTACATTCTCCGTCTTGATGTGATACTTGCGAAAAGGATATGCCGTCATCAGTTCCTCGTCGATAGCAAGATTAACGAACCTTCGAAATATCTTCATGAACTTAGCAATGGTGTTTACCGCATATCCGGCACCTTTCAGGAAGTTTTCAAAATCACAGATACACTTGTAATCAATCTGAGTAAAGGTCATATTCCTCTTGAATCGCCTTAGCACCGCCATCGTAGCCTTATGGTTCGCAATCGTCCCAACTGTATACGTCTCCTTATCTATTTCCTGCTCCATCCAATCAAGAAAAGAACTTTCCTCTTTATATTCTATCCTGGTCGGGTTATCCACCAATTTGTTGACATCACCAATATGCTTAATGACGTATTTCCCATCTACTTGTATCTGTATTAGTGCGTTATGCCCACGCAGCTGCATTGTTAAATATTGAATAAGCTCTTTGATGTTCATTTCTTTGAATTTTGAGGACAACCTGCTCAAAATTCAGTACCTTTGTAGTGTGTTAGCAGGCTGCAGGTGAAAAATAAAAAAGCCCCCAGCCTGTTAAAAAATCGTCTCACTTATTATTCAACCTAAACGCCGCAAGGGCGAGACCGGGGGCTGTATGCCTTCCGACCGTCCTTGCGGTTCGTTTTGGGTTGCGCTATGCGCTATAATAAGTGAGACATTGCAAAGATACTAAAATTTAGGATAATGAAGATAATTGAAGTACTGAAATTTAACCGTGAGCTGATAAAAAAGCTCAAAACAGCTGGTATACGCCTGGAAGATGAAGCGTATGTGGACCTGTATACTGATTATATGGCATTGATTGAACATGGCGAAAAAGTATCGTATATCGTGGCACATCTATCAGATAAGTACGCCGTAAGTGAACGTAAAGTATATGACTTGATTAGACGCTTCCAAAGCGACTGCAAGACGCTTGCAGTATGACTTATTCTCGCTTTTCTCTTGGCTCAATAAATTTTGCGACCTTTGCCATACAAAACAAGTGAGACAATGAGAAAACAATATTTATCAGCACCCGTTTCAGGGACAAAAACGGATGTTTGCCAAGGAGTATATTAAGGTGCTCCAGCAGTTCCCAGACAATACAACCTTCGTGGACCTGTTTGGCGGCAGCGGATTGCTGTCGCATATCGCCAAGTGCCAGAAGCCGGACTCCACCGTGGTGTATAACGATTTTGACAGTTACAGGCTTCGATTGGAACATATTCCGCAGACGAATGAACTGTTGTCGGAACTGAGAGAAATCGTGGATGTACCACGGTACAAGCCGATATTGGGAGAGGCACGGGAACGCATACTGTCCTGCACACGCAGGTATGAGCGTACCCATGGATATGTTGATTATATAACATTATCCACATCTGTACTGTTTTCAATGAAGTATGCCACGTCCTTTGCCGAACTGGAAAAAGAGACATTTTATAATAGGGTTAAGTCTGGCGATTATCCGTTATGTAGCGACTATCTCGAAGGGCTGAGCATTACTTCCTGCGATTACAAGAAACTGTTTGAAAGGTACAAGAGCGCACCTGATGTCGTTTTCCTCGTTGATCCCCCCTATCTGAGTACGGAGAGCAAGACGTACAAGATGGATTGGGAGCTGTCCGATTACCTTGATGTACTGGCTGTCCTTTCCGGGCATCGGTTCATTTACTTCACCTCGGACAAGTCTTCCATAGTGGAGCTTTGTGAATGGATAGGCAAAAACAATCTCGCCGGAAACCCCTTTGAGAACTGCCACCGCCGGGAGTTCAATGGCCGCCTGAATTACAGTGCATCCTATACGGACATCATGCTTTATCCTGATGTCGCTTGAATCACATTATAATAACGTTTGAATGATGAACAAATACTACCAGACACTGAAAAAGATACTGGAGCAGGGAAAGCCCCAGACCAACAGGAAAGGGAAAATCCGCTACCTGCTCAACGAACAGCTATCCCTGATGCCTGCCGACCTGCTCGACATCTTCGAGAGCCACGGCATAGCGAGGAAGAAACTGAAAAATGAGCTGCAGTTATTCATGCAGGGTGAGCGGCAAGTGGAGAAATACCGCGAGGCAGGCATCAAATGGTGGGACTACTGTGGAAGCGTGTTGGTAAACAGCTATCCGACCTATTTTGAGAAACTGCCGCCGTTGATAGCGAAAATAAATCGCGAGAAACGCAACTCAAAGAACTATGTGCTGTTCCTCGGCGAGACAGGTGCGGAGAGCAGCCAGGCACCCTGCCTCAGTCTGGTTCAGTTCCAGATAGACGAAGGCGAGCTGGTCTTGTCGGCCTATCAGCGAAGCAGTGATGCGAACCTCGGGCTGCCGGCAGATATATATCACCTCTATCTCATGGCACGGCAGATAGACCTGCCGCTGAAAAACATAACACTGAACCTCGGGAACGTGCACATATACGAGAATAATTTGGAGCGCACAAGGTTACTGCTTGATGGTGATGAGAATGTGAAGTTCGACTTGAATGTCTGAAATGTAATGAAGAATAAACAGAAAACGCCCCAGAGAAATCTGAGGCGTTTTGCGTTATGGGGGGGCTGGAAAAAGAACGTTTCGTTTTACGAGGCGGAACACTTCGTTTTGTTTTTTCGGAACGCTTCGTTTTGCGGATTATACATTTGAAGAAAAGTTCGACTTGCCACCTGTTTTTATATAGGTTTGCAATCTGCAGTGCTGAGAGATGTTTGGCGTTAGTCAGATAAGTAAACTCTCTGTTCAACTCTTCATCCCAGTACCGGACAAGCCTGAGCGATTCAGGATAGTATTGGTGAGGATAGTATCCTGTCAATTCGATTTCAGCATCAGAGAGTATGTTTGGGGGAAGTCTATGTTTCCATTTAACACACTTGTACTGGAGGTTCTTCTTGGATCTGACCACAAAGAAAGAGTCTAACGTCTTGATTCTATAGAGTCGCTTAAAGTCGTTATAACCTCGATCAAAACATAGTATGATCCTGTCTCATAATGGATTACGTCCATTGCATTGACATCATTCACTTTAGCACTCGTGATATGGAAGAATGTTGGTATTTGAGTCTCAATGTCGTAGAGGGTATGTATTTTGATACCACCCTTATGTTTGCGAAACCTTGCCCACCAGAATACGTCCAGACACAGGTCTATCGTAGTAGAGTCGAATGCATAGACATTGCCATCTAACTTGAAGATGTCAACGGCACGTTTACGCCTGGCTTCTTCAACAAGAAAGTAAGCAAAATCCTCAAAGATATGATAGTCTCGATTCTGATTTGCTTTGGCAAGATTGTTCTTTGTCACGTGTTTGCCAAATCCTATGTGATAACTTTGCTTTTGGTGAGCATTGACAGCCACTATCAGGTCACGAAGACTTTCTCGATTACCAAGCTGACCAAATATGAGGGTAAGCAACTGATTCCAGCAACTAAAGAACTTCACATACTTATCACCTCCGTATTTACGTACGAGATAGTTGAAGTGATTCCTGTCAAGAAATGAGACTAACTGATCGAAAACGTACTTGTCTTTGTGCATATGCAGAATCTGATGATCCCCTGCAAAGGTACAAATTCAAATCCGTTGACTCGAAAAAACTTTATAACTAACTATATCTCAACTATTTCAAAGAACGATTGCTGATTTTAAGTGGACAGTAGTGAATTTTGCTCTTGAAATAACTTTCAAGTTACAACGTTTATAATACTAAGTAATTAATTTTAGATACAAAGTTAAAGATTGTTTTAAGAAATGAGAATTTCTTGTTTATGCGGAGAACTTCATCAATTAAATACTTATAAAATATTAAAAATAGAAAAAAGATGCCCATTTCTATTAAAAATAATATATATTTGCACAATATTTTGGTGTGAGATGAACTATCTAAAACTGCCTTTGGATTTATCAGGGGCTTTAAATGGACAAATCCAACGATGTTCCTATGAGGAGTCAATTGCCCAGCATCTCATGATGTTGGTGGTTTCTCGTCATGGTGAAGTGGAAGGAAGAGAGGATTACGGTTCGATTATATGGGACTTGGAGTTCAATCAAGTTTTGAAAAACGAAGATTGGGAAGATAAGGTCAGACAGTCACTTGAAGCTACTATAATTAAGTATGAACCTCGTTTAAAAGACGTCCATGTAAGAGTAGAACTTACTGAGGTTGAGGAAGATGTCAGAGATAAGTTCCCTAATGCTCGAAAGCGTGTACGCTTGTGGGTAAGTGGTCTGATTGTTAGAAACGATCAGCAATTCAATTTTAATACACATCTTTATATAAGTCCGATATCACAGTAGGATTGGCTGATAGAAAGGAAAGTGTAATATAAGAAGATGAAACGAATTACTATATTGAATTATTTAACACTCTTGTTACTTTTCTTCTGTTGCATATCGTGTAACAGCAAAAGAACTATGGACAATATGAGAAACGATTCACTTTTTGTATGGCAGCCCGCTTTAACGGCGCCAAAGTATTATCCCGTACAAGCCCAGTATGCACGGGTTATGGTGGAATGAGTATATAAACCGTTAATAGCCTTGTTAAGGGACTAAGTAGCTCACACAAATGAGATACATCATTATTAGAGATGAAGATAAAATATGATAGATAAAAGGCAACAGAGTATAAAAGAACGTCTTCGGAGATTTGCAATGGACTTGTGGAATATCACAGATCTGCGGCAGATGGATCCCGTTATTGATTTAATTCTTGACGTAATAGCCTATAATAGTAGTAGACTTCATCAGAATATATCCGATTCTGATTCAAATATTCTGTATCGGTTAGCATGCTTGTTAGTGCCTCAGCAGTGGTCACTTCCAATGCCTTCCCATGCTTTGTTGAGTGTGGAACCAAAGAGTGACGAGTCTCGCTTACTAACATTAACGGATCGTTTTTATACGAGGAAGATGATGTTTGAAAAGGGATGGGTAGACCTTGACTTCTCTCCTCTAAGTAATTACCCTTTAGTAAATGCTAAGATAAAGGCCCTATCCTACGATAGTCGGGTAATGTATTCGTATGAGGGTAGTCTGCAAGAAACAGAACTTCCAAACGTAGTAGTGCCGTCAGAAGATGGTGTTGTGTGGATAGGTCTGGAAATGACACAGAGTCTACTACGCTCAACTCATAAACTGATATTGTGTATTCTTTTGGAAGACAATAACCTCAGACCTTTCCTAAGAGATGTGCATGTCTATGATGGAGCTGGAGAGAGATTAGAAGTATCGGTTCCACAATTCCCACTTGAACACAGTGAGAAGTATCACTACTTTAATGAGATTAGTGACTATTATTCAAAAAACTATGTTCAGATAAGTCTTGATTCAAAAGCCCTCTCATCTAACCCTTTCAGTACCTATCCTTCAGAATGGGAAGTTTCTGAAGAAGGAGACGATGAAAGCAGTAAACTGGTATGGTTAAAGTTGAAATTTCCAGTGATGTTTAATCATGTGGATTTTGGGAAAGTACGTTTTCTACTCAATACTTATCCAGTTGTCAATCGTAGTTTGGTTACAATACAGCATGATTTTGCACGAAAAGGTAATATCGTAGCTCTACCATGCAAAGAAAATCGTTTCCTCCTCAATGTAGAATCTTTTCATGATGATGCTAACCACCAGTACGTGGATATTGTGCGGAATTATAATGAATCTTCTACAGGCACTTACAGTCTTTACTTTGGAAACATAGAAAGATTTGACTCAGACAATGCTCGCATATTGATAAACAAACTAATTCAGTTAATTCATGAAGACGGAAGTGCTTTTGAGAGTATGGAAATAGACACACTCACGGATCAGCTGAACAATCTCTATAATAATATAGAAAACATAGAAAAAAGCATCTACGATTTCACTCAAGATAAGAGTATCCCTCGTGCTTTTCTGTTTACACAGCCTTACAAAAAGACATCAGAGGTTGAGGTAAGTTATTGGACTACTGATGCTGAGGTCGCTAACGGTTTGGATAGTCGTACTGTGGTCTACCAAACCGAGAATGATAAATTCTCACAAAGCGGGTTGTTGTTCCAGACAACGACAAAACAAGGTAATGCTCACGACTCAGAACGTGATTTGATTAATCGACTCCGTTATGGTTTACTGTCAAAGGACCGTATTGTTACACGTGAAGATATAAAGAGTTTCGTACTTTGCAGTTTAGGGAAATTGGCAAAATCTGTAGATATCAGAGATGGTATAGCCATCTCAAACGATGTGCGACGTGGTATTATCCGTACAACAGAAGTAAGAATAGAACTTTCAGGTGCAAGTAAAGAAGAGAAAGTTGATTTACCTGCAATGACAAGTTTCTTAGAAGACGAACTTTCAAAGCGTTCTATCAATAAGACGCCTTACAAGATATTTTTCGTATGAATACACAAAATTACAGCAATAGCCTCATAGCTGCTATTAAGTTAGCCAAGGCAATGGCACATCAGGATAAGCACCTATCATTCGGTGTAGCTCATCTTGTAATCGCTATGTTGACTGAACAGACTGGTTTGCGTGAGATCCTGAACTCAATGCAAAAGGAAGTGACCTACATCAGCGATTGGTTTGAGACTTATCGTGAGATGTATGTCGGTGTTGAGCATGATGCAGGTGAGATAATCGCCGACCACGAGGTAGAGACGGTACTTGATGAGGCTGAACGCTCAAAGATAAAACTTGGTACAGACTCTGTTGACGCCTTGTGTGTGTTCTCAGCAATTGTCAGAGATGGTGTGGTATACTCCCATCAGCAGATAGAATCAATTGGTGTGACAGAGGATGAGATAATGGAATATTTTGAGGCTTCAACATCTCCTTTATCTCCAGTTGCAGAGATGGATATGGGTAGTTCTATCCAGTACGTATCTGATCTCCGCCGAGCAGAACTCTTAGAAGAAGGTAAATCAATCATTGGACGTAGTAAGGAAATACGTCTGATACTGGAAACGTTGGAACGTTCTGAACGACAAGGAATTCTTCTTGTAGGCGCTCCAGGTGTTGGTAAGACGGGTATTATCAGAGCACTTGCCCATGAAATGGAAATCAACCAAGATGAGATTATCAACCAAACATCGTTGGTCGGGCTGAACACATCAAAGATTCTTGCACAATCAGGTAATGAAACTGAGATTACCCAAAAACTTACGGGACTTTTGCAGAAGATGAATCAAGCAAATAGTCGTGGTGTGCTTGTCATTGACGACCTACAGTTGCTGCTCGAAAGTGGTAACCCAACGGCAGCCACCTATATACTCAACAACCTTGATGCTCAAATTTGCGATGGTGCAGTCACACTGCTGATGGTTCTGTCTATGGATGCTTTCCGTAAGCACATTGAGAAACATTCTATTGCAAATAGACTGAATATCATTAATGTAGAGGAACTCGAACCAAACATCCTCCGTAGTGCACTACTGAAGCATAGAACAATCCTGCAGGCTTACTATAGTCTGCCAATGACTGAGGAGTCATTCATCAGTGCCTATAATCTCTCAAATAGATACTACAAGGAGAAGAGCCAACCCGCTTCTACATTAGACCTTATCGACAGCACTGCAGCTTCGGTAAGACTGAGTAATAAGAATGCTGTTGGTATTGTAGAGCAACTTGTGGAGCAGTACGAGAAGTACAAATCAATGCCAGTAGAGGATGTGAGCGATTTCGATTTACATCTACTCTATCACACAATCTTTAATAAGGTGAGTGTTGTTTTGACTTCAAAGATAGAAGACGACTTCGTGTTGACGGATGATGATTCAACGCAGGAGAAGTTAGATAAGCTTGGTAAGATGTTGAGCGAACTTTCAGCCCTTTCACAGAAAGGTATTGAGAAGGTTAGCTCATTAGAAATAGAATCAGTTGTGGCAGATGATACCGGTATTCCTATTGGAAAGATTCAAGCACAGGAGAAAGATCGACTTTTAGGTATTGAGACCAAATTGCACGAAAGAGTCAAGGGACAGGATAAGGCTATCCGTACTCTGTCTGATGCTATCATCGAGTCGCGAAGTGGATTGAGTGACCCGAAGAAACCTATTGGCTCATTCTTCTTCCTCGGTCCTACTGGTACGGGTAAGACCGAGTTGACGAAATCGTTAGCTGACCTTCTCTTTGATGATGATACAGCAATGATTCGTTTCGATATGTCCGAGTTTAAGGAAGAACATTCAGCAGCCCTATTGTATGGTGCTCCTCCAGGATATGTAGGTTATGAAGAGGGTGGTCTGCTTGTAACAAAAATCCGCCAGAAGCCTTATTCAGTCGTACTCTTTGATGAGATTGAAAAGGCACATAGTAGTGTCTACGATATCTTCTTGCAGATTATGGATGAAGGTAAGGTGCATGATAAATTAGGACGTGAAGGTGACTTCTCCAATTCTATCATCATCTTTACTTCTAACATTGGTAGCCAATGGATTGCTGAACAGATTCAGAAGGGACATCAGCCAACCTCTAACGAACTGATTGAGGTTATGTCGAAGTACTTCCGTCCTGAGTTCCTTGGTCGTTTGACAGAGGTAGTACCATTCTCACCTATTACAGAGGCGGTTGCTCAGCAGATTTTCCTTCTCCAATTCTCACGCCTACAGAAGCAGTTGTTGGAGCAGAAGGATATTCAGTTGGATTTAGCACCAGAGACAATAGCCTACCTTACCTCCAAAGGATTCTCGCCACAGTATGGTGCGCGTCCTATTGCAGGTGTCGTAAGAACTTATCTGAAGAAGACTATTTCCAAGCTGATTGTCTCAGAAGCTATCAAACCTGGCGACCACATAATAGCAACCTATAAAGATGGAAATCTGCAATGGAATCACGCATAACAACTTCTAACAGGGATTTAGAAGGATTCAGTAATAGTGATGCACGTCATCTTATTGCGGAAGTCTTCTATGCTGAACTGCAGTTTATTACTGGGGAGGATTTGCTTGATAAGACTGTTGTTGTGACCCACGGAATGAATAGCCGTGTAAACTCTCAAGATATTATCGAGTTGCAGAAAGAGGAAGTCTATAAGGATGGACAATTAAGGGAGCGACTGATACTTAACCTTGCAAGAAATGGTTTTTATCATCAGTTGCCTGAATTTATGTTCCACCCTATTTCTCTTAGTTCACCAGGAATGAGCAACAAGGAGGTTGTTGAAGCGATTCGAGAGAATAGGAAGAAGGCAGAGAAGGCGATACACTTTTTCTCTCCGTTCGACACAATGATGTTCCATGATAGTGTACGTATCTTTGAACGGCAGTTATCCTTATTTGAAAGGCCGTCTGAGAATGTTATTATCAAGAATGTCACCAGTCTTTTCTTCTCAAAGACAGCCCCTCTTACTGTTGACGAAAGATACAAGATATTTTTGTGTCTTCTCAAGGTAGAGCATTACAAGGAGAATCTTTCAGCATTGAAAGAATTACTTTCAATAGTCTGTGGTATTGATGCTAAGATACGATACGTCTATCATTACGAGGAAGATCTTCCTTACGTCAGTTTAGGTGATTGTATATTGGGGGTTGACTCAGGACTTGATGGACAATTACTATGTGAGCTGGATGATGTTGAAGTAAATCTCTGCTTTCATGATACTATAAAAGAAAGTGTATTGAAAAAGCAGATAGAAACAGTGAAGTATGTGCTGTCGTTCTTTCTCCTTTCGTCCAGAGATATAAAGATTATATATACTGTCACGACAAATACAGAACTCGTCTTAGGACAGAATTATTTAGGTTATGATACGAATTTATAAGAAGAAATAATGAAACCTTTAATATTTTTCTTTTTGAAATACTTATTGGCTCCGCTTCTTGCAATGGTCATGGTGTTCGTTATGGGAGCACTGAAGTCTATTCGACAGCAGCTGGGCATGAAGAGGATTATTGTCTTTGCCCTTTTGGCAGGACTTTTCCTTGGACTTCCTTCTCTCTTCGGCTATTTGAAGAATGAATATGTATGGGGAGGACTTGTACTGACTGTTACTTCTTATCTCATTCTCGGATTTTTCTATCTATGGGCATTGCGCATGGTCATTAGCAAGAAGAACGATGATATGTCTATTGAGCTTCTCGTAACAGTGCTGTCAGGTATCATCGGAATGTGGATTTACTATCTTGTATTCAACTGGATTAGCGAGGGATTGGAATATACACCTTGGGCGATGACAGCTGTCTGCTGGTTTATGATTCCTTACTTTGTCTTCCGTAGCTTCAAGTATTTCCGAAACATACAACCTGCTATCTACGACTTGTGGAGAATCAATCATAGTGGATTTAATCGAAACTATTGGGACAATCTCGACACTTTCAAGGCATTAACTGTCAAAGTAAAACTTAAGCGAAAGGTTGGTGATTTCGACTATACTACCCTGTCTGTTCGCTTGGCTGAGGGTATCGCTTTGGGTGACTGGTTTAACTGGCTTGTTGAAGACCAAAATCGACGTTTCCCACAGGCACAGATTGAAATCAATATGGAAGGTGCTGAAAGTGGTTGGATATTCTATACGAGCCGATGGTTCCACTATCCTCTATTTATTCGGATGCTGGACCCACGTTGTACAGCCACTGAAAACAAAATAAAGAAAAATCAAGTTATCTATATAAAACGAGTAAAAAGCATAAACCAGATACAACATGAAGAAGATTGAGCATTTGCCTATAAACTGGGTTAACGGCCAAAAGATTAATAATACCCATTTCTTTGAGACCTATTACAATGTAGTTGAGATGCTAAGCCAGAACCGTGAAGAGGAACTGACAAGCTATAACTATGGATTCGGTGAAAAGTCTGAAAGAGAAGAATGTTCTATTGATATGGATATTAAGGGCGAGTCAGCAGAGACATTGTCAGTAGAACTTAGAGCATGTAATGCGGTCACTCGTAATGGTTACCATATTCTCTTTACCAAAGAGTTATATGGCGATTTCACACCAAAGTGTACGCTCAAAGATATCGAGATCGATCTCTCTACACGTCAGGTAGTCTGCATCCTCCTTACAGTTAATCCTTACAAGATGTTGCCTGTTGGTGTGCCAGATCCAGAAACTACCCCACTCCATCATCCTTACGTATTGCCAGAGGTTACTTTGCAACTGGTATTGGAGCAAAATCTTAATAAGGCTTTCCTTGAGGGTAATAGTATAGTAGCAGGAAAGGTTATTGTTGATGGTGGTTCCTTCTCGATAGATAGCGACTATATCCCAGCTATTCAGCGTATCAACTGTTCTGAGAGAGCTATGTATGCTTTAGAGAATATGATAGAAACACTTGAGCGTATTCACAGCAATGCACTCAAGGTATATGCTAAGAATATTTCTAACCCTCACCGCAGTATGCTTGCAGACAACACTTTCGCTCTTTGTGATGTAGTGAAGAATTTCTATAGCCAGCATTGCTTTGAGTTGAAGAATATTGCATCTGAGCAGCCACCAATCTATACAGTGCGCTTTGCAAATGCATTAGCTAATCTTCTACTCACTTCACTCCGTTCTTTACCTGAGAAGGACTTTGAGACACTGTTGCAGTACTTTGATGAGTGGACAAATATTAAGCCGTCCGACTTTATGCACAAGACAAGCGATATTGCCCATCTGAGCTATAATCATCTTGAGTTGAATACTCTCTTTATGAGTATTGCAGCATTCCTCAATGTAATTGATACGCTTTTCCATAAGTTGAGCGAACTCGAATACGTTGGACTCATCAAGGAGAATATTATTATTAGTGAAGATAACAGTGGCAAGGCCTCTGAGAGTGAGCGCAAGTCATGGAAGGTATGGGATTAACAGATATACTTGACAATGGTAGAAAAAAATAGAAAAGAACGCCGTCAGGCAAAGAACTCTTTTATTTTCATCTTTAGCTTCACGCTATTGCTTTTCGTACTCTTTGCTGTCTGCACATTGAAGACTGCCGAACGTGGAATCAACATGGTAGACGAAAAGAAAGTGCGTTACGATGAGGTATTCCGTAAGCAGGCAAGCTATAATTTTCGTATGGATCAGATGTTCAAGGATATGAACAATCTTGTTACTGAGAGGCGGACGGATAATGAGCAGGCGCAATATCAGATGATTATTGCTCGTCACAGACAAGATATGCAGGATGAAATCTATCGTGGTGATAATGATACCACCAACTATGTACTCTATAAGACGCTGTTTGATCAACTACAAGCTACGCAGGAAACCACTGCGACTTACTTTGATGAGAAACGTGACTTAGACTACATTATGGAACAGATTCAGAAAGCAACGGAAATTTTAAATAGAAAAAGAAATTAATAATTTATTATTATGACAAGAGACGAAAAGATATGGTCCAGTATTAAGTTTACGCTTTTGTTATGCTTTTCTGTGGCCTTTCTCTATATCCTCCTTTGTAAGTATGTCACCCCTATTCCTGTATCTATTACTGGTAATGCTGTGACAGAAATCAATGATGCTGAGGCTATTCTTGAAGATCAGAAGCAAATGAGTGAGAAACTGATTACGCTGAAGAAGGATATTGATTCACTTAATTTTGAGATACAGCAGACACAGCGTATCAGTGAGATAAAGGATCGTATGACACAGCTGCAAGACAACTATCGTAAACATTCTTATGATCCGAAATATCTTTATTGTATGCGTGCATTCAAAACGATACAAGACTATTTCGACATAAAGCAGAAACTCTATTGGACGACCAAGAATACGGAAGACAGAAAAAAGATTCTCGAAGAAATGAAGACTAAGATTAAATAAGTCTTTTGTTGGTTTCTGGCAGGTTTCTCGTCTGACTTTCTGCTGGAATAGTTGATAAAACGGTACCGTTCAGTTTTTCATTCATCCACGAGAATCGCATGCCATCCATAATCCTATTGCTATGAGAGCATAGGTTTACAGCCATCCAAGTAGTATGTGGCTGACAATTGACAAATTAAACCCCTTATGATATAACAATTAAATAACAATAATTATGACTGAAAGACAAAAAATCATTCTGGCTATCGTTTCGGCACTGGCTGTAGTCGGATTGTTGGTGGCTTTGCTTCTTCCTTCACGCAACGTCAACAAGAATCTTGACTTTTTCATTCAGGACCGTAATGCGAATAGTCAATTGGAAGTAAACGAGCCTTTGAAGTTTACCATTAATGACTCTGCGGCAGTTGTTGACAAGAGAGTATTATGGAAAATGGGTAATGGCGACAGTATCGTTGGTAAGCCTAACATTAGTTATGTTTACAAACAGGCTGGAAAGTATCTCATCACACTACAGGTTGATGGTAAGATCGTCACAGAAAAGACTATTGATATTGTGAAGATTACCAAGGACACTGTAGCAGTTGATTCTATTCCTAAGATTGTCGGACCAACACAAGGTTATGCAGGTGAACAACTCGTATTCTCGGCTGAAGGCGATGGTATGACAAGCTGGCTTTGGGAGTTCGGTGAGAGTGGAACTATTGATGCTTTCGAGCGTCAGGTGGTTTATAAGTATGACGAGCCTGGTAAATATCTCGTCAAACTGAAGACTAATACCACTTTGTATCCTGTATCTCATGTCATAACTATCCTTCCGAAAGTTGAAGACATCATCGAGAATCCAGCTGATGAGGATGATCAGCCAAAACCTGAGCCTATAGATACATTGGCTATGGTGCAGAATGGTATCAAGAAGCATCTACAGGCTATTGCCAATGCGGGTGCAAGAGATAAGGAAGCGTTCTATGCACATCGTAATTTCATTATCAATAACTATCTTGGCAGTAATGGTAATCAGGTCGTTGTACACATCAATGGTGAGCGTTATAATGTGTTCCCAGACTATTGTCAAGGATTACACTTCCTCGAGAGTAATCGTTACGGACGTGTGACTATTGACGATGTGAAGGTAGATGATTTCCATCATATTACAAAAATTGAAGTAACTCAAAGAAATACAGGAAAATAAAATAAGGAAATATGAAAGCGTTACATATTATAGCAGGTCTTGCTTTCTTCTTTTGGAGTGCTCAGAGTAGTCTGGCACAGGTGGGAAGATATGATAAGACACATGCTGTCGGCAAAAAGAGTTTTAATTACCAGACAGAAGATACACGAAAGCAGAAGACACACAACAACAAGGATGTGCATATCGTCTTCTCTGATCGTGATCATAACAAGGCGTACGCTGGACCGTATGCACAGCGCATCCTGAGTGAACAGAAGCTTGGCGCACCATTCTATGTTATTGGCGAGAAAAACGGATTCTATAAGGTTGTTGCTGCTGACCAGAGCTTACTTGGACGGCCTAAGGGTATGTTTGCTCCGCTTTTCAGTTCAAGAACTCACTTTAAAGATGCTAAGAATTCACCATTCGTAGGATGGATTGACAAGAATAGTGTGCTGGAGTATAATCATGCCTTTGTGTCTAAAGATAATAACTTCCCAGTACGTTATCGAATCGGTGCGTCCACAGTGTCACGATTGGCAAATATAAAGAGGTTCTTCACTCTTGACTCTCTGAATCTCTATGGCGATCCTTTCTTCCTCGATAAGAGCAAGGGAAAACTTGTATCTGGTCAGATTGTGTATGCTTATAAGTACGATGCAAGTAAACAGGCTATACTTGTTTCTGATCGTCCTTCACTCTCAGACTCTACTCGTACGGCACTCGGATGGATTCCTGCTGATCTCACGGCAATGGTAGGACAGAATCACGTCTATCTGCTTGATGCTAATTATCCTGAGTTTGCTGGCTTCCCATTGGGTTCTAAACTTCTCTTTACTGCTGATGGAAATTGGACAGACACTTCAACAGACCAGAAAGTGGCTATAAATCTTCCGTTGTCTGTATGGGACAGAAAGAAGACTTATATGCTCAATGTAAAAGGTGGAGATGTTGCTGTGGCAGAACTCGATCAACTCATTGAGAATAGCAAGAATATAAATGTTCACCTTGTGTTCTTTGATAAGGACCGTCTACTTGTGCGTAACCTTGTTAATGCTTTCCAGGGTATAAACGAAAAGGTATCAAAGGATTCGCAGACGAAATTCTCGGTGACATCAGTTTCTCAGAAGGGAAATAGACATCTCTCACCAACAACCGACTTTGGTAAGTGGATTGATTATCTTACAAAGATGACTTCGCCAAAAACTATTGGGGCAACTGGTGGTTACGGCTTCCACGATGCTATGAATACAATCTTTAGAGAGACACCTTATTCCAAGTTTGAAAATAATGTGTTCATAATATTAGGTACTGATGAGTTCCCAACTTTCACCTCTGATATCAGCTCTGAGATTTATTCACGCTCAGCTACTCTCCTTCTTGCTCAAATCCTTTCTAAGGATGGTATGCCTTATCAAGACTTTATTTTTCAGTCTAAGCAGTTACTTGATAATAATATCTTGGAGTATATGAGTTTCTCAGGAGACTACATCTGCGAACCAAAATGGACAAAGAATGGCTCGTTCAAAGATATGAGTACTGATAACGAGAATGTTTATTTGCTCGATGCACCAAAGAACAGCATTATTGCAGGTGGTTTTGTCTATCCTAAACTTTATTCTGAACTCTCAAGTGCTGGTCTTTCAAATGTACTTGATTCACTGTTTATGCAGCTCAATGCACGTAACAACGAACTTATAAATGTGACACGTAGTACAGAGAATAAATATGGCGTTCTGCGTGCTGTTCCTACACAAGAGGTGGTGAATCTCTGTGACAGTGCAGTTTTCTCCGTAACTGATATTGAAAAGAACAACATCAACGACCTTCTCTTTAAGAAGATGTGGTTTACACCACAGCAGCTTTCAACTTATGATGAGGGATATCTTTTTGATAAGGCTGAGATGCAGAATGTTCTTGATGGTTATCGTGATTTGATGCCTTATATCAATGCAGACTCTCTTGGCAACCAAGAACTTGCAGTGTTGAGAAATAACTTTAAGCGTCAGAGCAAGCTGATAAATAAGCTTTCTTATCGCAAGGCTCTCAGTACGAAGTCTGTCATTTCAAAGGTTTATTATCATCGCGTTTCTGTTCCAAGTTCTGATGCATTGAACTATATTGTACGTGTAAAGGATATTCGCCGAACGAAGTGTAATGAAAGCGAATGGGATCAGGCTTATAAAGAGATGTTTAAGAAGCTTGTTAATCTTGAAACACGCTTCAAGTCTGGACGATTGAATACCATTTCAGTTGCTGGTAAAAATTATTACTTTATTCCATTAAAGGAACTTCCATAAACCACTTTGGAAAAAAATAATAAAATATAATGATATGGATAAATACATTACTGACGTACTTCAGATGCATTTATCCATATTCTATTTTCTTAAGTAGGTCGTAAGAATTAATTTATACTAAGCCACATGGGTAAAATTGATTTTGAGTCCAGCTCCGATTGCCGCCAAGGATCTGTTGGTGGCATAGAGCAGGGCATCTGTGGAGAGATAATCCACAGGTCCTGGACATGTACGGATTGCGGTCATGAGACGACTCTCCGTTCAGGCACCGTGATGCAGGGCAGCAAACTTCC
>ERZ772945.480-NODE-480-length-32312-cov-11.681712_pt1 | contig 32312 bp, 27 predicted proteins | sample MGYA00511681_ERZ772945 | MGnify/ENA primary metagenome ERZ772945 (study PRJEB29015, sample SAMEA2737943) | human oral metagenome | biome: human oral; feature: human-associated habitat; material: dental | place: China | collected 2143 ...
ATACATTTGTCCTCTTTGAGGAAATCAAAAACAAACTGGAGACAATTTACAGGGAACTAAAGGAACTGAAAGAAAAGGAGAACAACTCTGTTTCTTTTCCAACACCTGCTATTTCGGTGCAAGGTAATGGGCTGCAAGACCAAGAAGTGCTCAAACAACACGAACTACAGACGAAGGAGATACTCAATAAGTATATTGCAACACAAATGCGTATCAAGGACGAGGAAGTCAAATCTATTGATAAGCTGGTGGCAAGTGTCTTGACCATGCTGCACGAGTGGCAGGAGCAGAAAGAGCATCCACGACCGCAGGAACAGATCCATAGACACAGTTTTGACATCAAGTCCTCGAAAGTTTTTACTTATATGGTTGTGACAACTGCCGCATGTTTTGTTTCTTTGGTCGGCAATTACTTCCTGTGGCAAAGCAAACTGCAATATAAGGATGATGCCTTGAAATTCCGTATCATCAGAGTATGGAGAGGTTGTAGCCCTAAGGAAATCCTATGGCTCAATGATGTGTTTGTTATTCATCGCAATGAAAAGATTATCAAGCTAATCAAGGGAAAAGCTGATGATTACGACATGGAATTAAAGCAACAGGCAGATAGCCTGATGCAAATGAAATTGAAATAACCCTATATGAAGCAAGCCCAACCAAACGAGAATTTTGGTTGGGCTTGTGCGTTGCATCTTAGTCTATGATTTCCCAAAAGCCACCATTATCTGGTCCAACACGGCGGAGGTACTTATTACGCATATATTCGATGTTACGCATGATAGAGGTGGCACTAATTCCTACGGCAGCAGCAAGTTCAATCTTAGTAATATAAGGATTTTCAGCCATTAATTGCAAGATGGTAATACGATTTGATGTTAATTTATCACCATTTTCTAATGCTTTAGCTACAACTTTCTCAACTATGACTTTCCGCTTATCAGTCACCCTATCAGATACCTTTGGCTGTTCATCAGTTACCTTTTCAGATACCTTTAGGTGATTGTCAGTCACCTTTTCCGAATTCTCTTTCACAGACTTCTCTTGCTCCGACACAACCTTCGGCACTGTGATTTTCAAAATAAAATCATCAAGATGGAAAGATAAATGTGATGTACCATTAGCTTCTAACTCCCTACACATGCGATCCACACCTTCGCCAAACTCCTTTACAAAGTCGTATATTTTAAGGAATTGGGCTATTTTTGGATTACGCGAGAAATGTGTATGACGAATGTTAGAGGGCTTGACCGTTCCAGGCAGCCTACCCGGCGACTCAAATACCAAACGATTGTCAAACATCTTAATTTGAATTTCAGTACCCTTGATATTGTAGGCACGGTGGCAACAAGCATTGACAACCATTTCCTGAATCACAAACTTTGGATAATCTCTATTGGTTATAAATTGCCCATGCTGTCCCAGGAATGTATGTTCCTCTACTTGGGTCTCAAGATAAGCAATCGTAGCTTTCACCTGGTCAAGTATCGTTCCTTCAAAGGTTATATCCTTAATTACATTCATCTCTGCGCCCACTCTCTCTTCTGTACCTTTATAACGGATAAAGCGAGTACGCCCACGAGGAAAGAACTTTTGAGGATATTTACCAAACAACAGAATACAAGCCACACTAACTTGCTCCTCTCCCTTGGCGTTGGTAGTTATGAAGCCATTATTCTCTTGTAGATATTGCTTGGCAGACTTGGTATATCCAATCAATTCTGTATATCTTTCGACAGCAGTCATATCTATATCATCTACAGTAGCACCATACACAGCCGTATCTTCATAATAACGTTCGCCCTTATCATACATCAGCTGTATGCGCTCCTCAAAAGACAGTTTTCTACTTTTATCTCCAATACGCATAAAAGCTTCATCTGCCTGATTAGCATGTAGTTCAGAACTTGCAGGAATATGCATCAATAAAATATGATTTTCGTTTCCATCTTTATCCGTGCATGGTAACAAGTCGCTGGTAATAGATACAGAAAGATTACAGAAGTCTAAGGGCACACGAAGCAACTCATTCAACTTTTCCGTATGCTGGTCAACTCCTTCTATCTTCCTTGTCTTGTCAGACACACCGATGACAATTGTTCCACCATCGGCATTTGCAAATGCCACGATGGGTACAGCCAATGCCTTTGGCTCGATTTGAATACTTTTGCAGTCAAACGTCTGGTCTTCCTTGCGAGATATTATTTCTTGTATGCTCCTCATAAGTCGGGGGGTAAAATTACGGTTCTATAAATACAGGTGTTCCTTTCAAATTCTTTGGATCTATATTCATTAACTTTTCTATTAGACGGAGATTGACAAGAAAACTTAAATCTATGTCAAGTGGTTCGATAAAGAAAGTCATGTAATTCTTGCGTGGGTTTTTGTTGGGATAATCCATCGCCTTCAGCTCTTCCTTGCCCATCTCCTTATGCCCAGCAATAGTATAGGCTGATAGCTTATCAGGTTTTTCATAAAGAATTAACAGGGACGTTCTTCCAAACATTTCTCTATGCTCTTCCATAGAGCCCTTAGTTTTCCCTAACCTTACATTATATATATTATGCGTGAGAATCCAGTCTTTCTGTTTCTTGTTTTTTGCACATCCAACGAGAATGGTCTTATTTCCACCGAAGAAATCCATAATATTTTGGTCAAAACAATTCCATTTATAGCACTCAAATGGTTCAGCTGTCATCATCATTCCGTCTTCTTCCTCAATGTGGGGATACATGGAGATGACAGTTGTCTCTTCTTCATCTGCTTGTTCGTACTTCTTGAAGTTCTCAGCTTGCTCGAAGATTTCCTTAAACACCTCGTCCTGAGGCACAGGAGGATAACCATGCTCTGCCAATATCAGAATCAAGTCCATTTGCAGTTCCGCTTTGATGTCTAAACGACTTGCCCAATCGGTATATTTTGGCTTGTCATCAACCATCTTCTTCACGGCAGTAGTCAACACGAGCAATTTCTCTTCTGGATATTCAAAACCGAATTTATGGGCAATCTCCTTCAGAATGTCATAGAAAGCCTTTTCCTCATAAGTGATGCCTAATTCTTTGAATGACTTCTTCTCCTTATTCACTTCTTTCAGCAATTCAGCCATCTGCTTAGCCACCTCGTCAAGCACCTCCTGGGCAAGCACTGAGTTGTCACTTCGGTCGTTATATCTATTTACCAATTCATTCAGTCGCTTCGTGAAATCCACCCCCTTCATCTTGTTCACCTTCTTAAACTCACTGATGATGGTACGCAGCAGTTTCTCCATTAGTTTCACCTTTGTATTTGGCAACTGCATTTTTTCAAGTCTTGCCATATATTCCTCGCTCAGCAAGTCTAAGTTTTTGGTGTCCGTATTCATCTGTACCACTTCTTCCACTCCTTCCGACTGCAACGCCTCTTGAAGCATCTGGCTCACCCTGTTGTTCATCTGTGTTATGTCGGGTGCATTTCCTTTCGTTAGTTTATAAACAATAGAGCGAACACCTGTTAAGAAATGAATGTCTTCGCGCTCTTCATCGCTGATGTCATCGTGGTTTGAGCAGAGATTAAATGCCGACTTCAACTTCCTTACGTGTCCCATGAAGAGTGTTTGCGTCTTTTCGGTCTGCTGTACAAACTCTGCAGCACGTTTTAGGCAATCAAGTTGCTCTAAGGGCGTACCTATGGTGAACTTTGAATAGTCAAACTGTACAAACATTCTGCGCAGAATATCCAATTCATCCTTTACCATCGTTAGTGACTTTTCGATGGTCTCCACATTGTCGTCCATATTTCCACTGCCAGCATACTGTTTCAGGGCATTATTCATATTGCTCTTGATGCCGATATAATCCACCATCAAACCTTTGTCCTTTCCTTCATATACGCGGTTCACACGGGAAATGGTCTGGATGAGTGTATGCTTCTGCAAAGGCTTGTCAATATACATTGTGTCGAGACAAGGTACGTCGAAGCCTGTAATCCACATGTCCACTACGATGGCAATCTTAAATTCTGACTCTGGGTCTTTAAAAGCCAAGCCCAACTTCTTCCTGTCGTCATCGCTACCCAACAGATTATAAAGCACCTCGCCATCATCCTTCGAACGGGTCATCACCATCTTGACACGCTCTGCTTCCCACTCAGGGCGCAGAGCAATAATCTGCTTATACAGGTCGTAGGCTATCTGCCTGTTAGAGCATACAAACATCGCTTTGCCACACACTGTACTGCCTTCCTCGATACGTATCTCGAAATGCTCCACGAAATCATTTGCCACAGTAGCTAACCTTCTCGGGTCGCCGATGATTTTGTCCATCTATGTCACCGCTTTCTTGCTCTCCTCTATCTGGTATTCATTGGTACCCTCCTCTGCACATTGTCTGTAGTAGTTCTCTATCTCCAGTAATTGTCTGTGGTCGGCAAACACCTTGGCAGCCCTTCCTTCATAAACAATACGACGAGTAATGCCATCAGCTACCGATTCGGTCATGGTATAGGAATACACCACGTCGCCAAACACATTGATTGTTGAGTCGATAGGTGTGCCTGTAAATCCTACGTATGTGGCATTGGGTAGCGAGTCATGCAGATATTTGGCAAAACCATAGCTGCGCCTTACGCCCTTTTCTGTAAAACTTACGCTTTGCAAGATGTTCGTCTGAGAGCGGTGTGCCTCATCGGAGAGACAGATGATATTGGCTCGGTCGGACAGCAGGCTAATGTCTTCTGAGAATTTATGGATGGTGGTCAAGAATACGCCTCCGCTCTTTCTACCCCTCAACAGTTCACCCAGTTCCTTGCGCGTCTCCACATTAACAACGGTCTCATCGCCAATAAACTGTTTGGCATTCACAAATTGAGAAGATAGCTGGTCGTCCAAATCCGTGCGGTCGGTAATCAGCACGATTGTAGGCGAAGCTAAGTGGCGGCTGCGCATCAGGATTCGTGTCAGGAACAGCATTGTCAAGCTCTTGCCACATCCTGTTGCCCCAAAGTAAGTACCACCCTTTCCATCACCCTTGATATGGATGTGGGAGTGTTCCAAGATATTCTCATAGAGCAGATGCGTTGCAAAGAATTGTGGGTAACGACAGACAATTTTATGTTCACTCTTCGAGTTGTCGGGGAAGAATACAAAGTCGTTCATCACGCTCAATAGACGTTTCCGATGGAACAATCCTTCCACCATCGTATGCAGCGAGTCAATACCGTCATTCGGTCTATCTGTTCTTTCTACCTTGCGCCAGGCATAGAAGAACTCATAGGGTGTAAACAGCGTACCATACTTATTATTCACCCCATCGCTAATCACCACAAAGGCATTATAGCGGAATAGGTTGGGAATATCCCTGCGATAACGCACTGTAAGTTGTGTAAAAGCATTCATGATAGTAGTGTCCTCTTTCACCGCACTCTTGAACTCCATCACCACCACAGGCAGACCGTTCACATAGACAATGCCATCAGGAATGCGCTTCTCCTGACCTTTTATCTCCAGTTGGTTGACAATCTTGAAGATGTTACGGTCGGTATGTTCGAAGTCAATCACTTCAACTAACAAATCTGGCTTTGAGGTATCTTCGCGCTTAATGGCAAAGCCTTCCGTCATCAGTCGGTAGGTCTGTGCATTCTGCACATAGAGCGAAGCCCCATTATCTGCCTTCAGTTTAGCTATCACGCGTTCAGTCTCTAATGGCGTAATTTCCTCTTGGGCATACCGCTTCATCAAGAACAATCGTAAATCGTCCAACAGCAGCACTTCAGACAACTCTTTGTGAATCATCTCGCCACTCTGATACTCATAGCCTGCTGTTCCATCAGTTTCATGATGGCCATTTCCAATGCGTGTTCATTAAAGTGTGACATAATGTATTCTTTTTTATTAGCAGGATAGCTAGTCAATATAGCAAAATGATTGTGGAGCCTGCTGAATATTATAATCTGACAATTGCCTTGCTTTCTCGTATTTTCTTATGTGCCCAATTTTTATGGCATTTGCTATCTTCCTATTTTGGAAATACGATTTGTAAAATGCCTTGGTAATACCCGAATGCTTTTTGGTTTTATCCCACACGACATCCACACCATCTGATAAAATATCATCTATTTCAAATTCTCCAACCACACGTTTTATCGGAGCAGAAGCATAAATAACAACGTATTTCACTCCGCTCCTCTTAAACAACGACTTACGAAACTCGTACTTCTTTGTTCCTGCAAATATCTTTTCTACAAATTCTGGCTTAACCGATAATAAAACTTTCATCACTTCTTGTTCCTTTTAAAATAATATCGAACTGTTCTTTGGTTATCGGCTTAAAGCCTCGTGGAGCATCATTCACTCCTTGTAATACATTTAAATCAATTAATTCCTTCATATTGATTCTGTGGGGAAAAGAATAAGCATATAAAAAGTTCACCACAAATGGTTTTTTAATAGAGTATCTCCACATTTCTCGTAAAGCTTTTTCTGGATAAACACTCTTTTTACGGCAGTATAGAATAAAATCATCTTCGTTGTGAAAGTCAAATTTTATTTCTTGTACTTCGCCAATGGTCGTTACCACACTTTTATAATAGCCTCCTGTTCGGTAAAACACCAAAATGTCTCCTACGTTGGGATATGGTTCCATCGCCCTTGAAACATATACCTTATTAATACAATTACGATGCGGAAAATCTTCTATAAATTCTTCTGGTGATTCCGTATTTAGAATAGAATCTGGTAGCAGTTCGGTATGATATTCTGGGTATATAGGAACTATGTATGCACTCTTCTCCTTTGAAATATAAGGGAAACAGGCTTTTAAATTCTCAACATCAAATTTAGGGCAGAAGTCTCGTACATAAACCAATTCTTCTTCTTTCTTTCCCCATAAAGCAAATCCCCATTGCTCTAACAATTCTATAAGTCTGCGTTGCTCTGGACGCTTATCATAAATTGTTACATATATTTCATGAACATTATTTTTCAAGGCATTATCAAATATTATTTTGACAAATCGTTCTCCTAGTCGGAAACCGTTACTAATAACCTTAAATGTACCTATTTTTAAGCGACGTTTGGGTAGAAATTGGGGATTTATATTTGAATAGTTTTCAGTTTCATCTTCCACTTTGATGTATAGGAATGACAAGAGCATACCATTATTGGAATTAATGGTAATGTACGCTTCCTCGTCATACTTTTTTACAAACCATTTATCAAATCCGACATAGTCTTCTTTTAGGCTATCGAAGAAGGTGTCGTTTAAGTCTATTTTCCCAAATTTAAGTTTCTGAACATTCAAGACCTTGTAGTTGACAAGCTCTGGGTGTTCTGTAAAAGTCTTCTCTAAAAACGAATCGATAGTGAACACTTTATCCTGAATCCCTAGTTGGAGTGCTTTATTATGAATTTTCTTATCTTCAGTTATTAATATGTCAACCCGTCCTACAAAAAGCTCATTCAACAGGATGGTGTCTACCTTATCGTTGTTAGTCAAGTCAAATTGGTCTGAAATAGTTTTGACTTCTTCTTGAAGAGGTGAAGGAATCTCTACAACCTCATAGCTGGCAAGTTTAACTAAGAACAAATCAACGGTTTCTTTATTTGGATTCTTTTTTACTTCCTCAATAGTTGCTGAGTGGATACACTTAGTGTATTTTCCTCTATCCAACCATCGATAAAGAATTCCTATGTCTTGAGAAACTATTTTGTTAGCTTCTCTGTGAATGATTATATTTGTATCTAATAGTGCTTTCATCTTCAAAATTTCTTTTTTAACGGAGTAAATAAATATATGAACAAGAGAACCAATATCGACAATGCTCCCCAATATTCCCAGGGGATTTGACAATACCACTCTATGTTGGAATCTTTGATATATCTCAAAGAAGAAAATGCAAATAGCAAACTACATAAAATATTTGCTCCAATCGCTAATGCTATTTGTTTGGAACCAATAGTCTCTTCCGTGCATATAGAGAACAAGGAATAACTTTCTTTACCATCGTGATCATCGTCTTTCAAAAACATTATGTTATAACAATCTTTGCTGATACTTTTTATTTCTGGGAGGTATTTTTGAAAAGCTATTGATTCCAACTTCCTGATGTTTTTCAGTTTGGATGAATCAACAAAACTGAATACAAAATTATCGGGAACAGCATGAAGGCAAAACATTTTCTTAACCTTACAAATTTCTAAGCCTTTATTCTTCTTTAATTCATATATGTTTTGTGGAAGATTACGTGTCTCATTTATTTTGAAGTCATAAATGTAACTCGTTTGAGCGATTCCTTTCTTCCTAATAGCGATTGTATCATTGCCTATTTTTATTAAGACACGGAAATAGAGATTCCCATCATATCTGTTTGGTTTTTTTATTTTAAAAGAAATGACTCCATCATCAATCTTAATATCACATGGAAGCACCGTTATTTTTCCTCTCTTTTCAAAAGATAATATACTTCCATCCCTAGGGTCATCTTCTACATTTTCAATACCTTTAACCACATCATTAAAAATAAATCGAGCATTATCTCTATCAGAAAGATTATTTAGCAAGCAAGTAACAGTATCACCTTCTTTGATAAATGGGGCGGCTAAATAAAATTCAACGGAGTCTCTTGTAAAACTCTCATAGGAAAACTCCAAACCAAATTCAATAAAAGAGGACTCTTCGGAAAACTCCCATGTGCAAAGATGTAAGCGTTCAATGCTTACTTGTTCTTTTGCTAAGATATAATATGCATTATCCATGTACAATTTATTTTTATTGTCCCATCTTCGCCAAAAGCAAAGACTGTAATTCAGTTAGTTTCAGATTTTCTATCTGTTTGGTTTCTATCATCTTTAAAAGATGTAAAACAGTGTTCTCATATTCAATCAAAACTTTTGTATCAGGGTTGATGATATCAACAGCTTTCAAATCTGTTTGCGTAATCAGACTTTGGACTCCTCCTTTTGTTATTTTGTTATAATCAATCAAATTTAGTGTCTGATAACAAAACTCATAATACTGGCTTTTAATGACTAAAATATTATCTGCCATATAAACTCTATCTTTGTATTTATTGATAACTCCTAATGTGCCAACACGGCCCGTTGTCATTACTCGCTCCTCACTGTTGAATAGTGAAGAATAGCCAATAATTCCTGAGGCCCCTGCAACGGGATAAATATATGGAGACTCTCTCTTATCCATTTTGTCTGAACACGTCTTGCCGCTGGAGATGAAAGCAACGTCTCCCAGCATTCCCATTCTCCAGCCTTCGGGCAGGTCTTCTTTTTCAATGTTATCGACGAACATTTTGCGGTAGAGGGCTTGGGCTGTAGCTTCGAGCCATTCTATCATCTGCTCATTCAGACAAATGCGACGGGATAGCGTTTCATATTCCGCCATGATTTCACGCTGACGAGCTATGGAAGGGACGGGCAGCAGCATATCCAATAGAGCCTCTTTTACCATACCTCCACGAACATCTGTATAGAACCAGGCATTTCTATCAAACTCTGGTCTCTTAAACCACATCATCAGATAATCTGATAACAACTCTTGGGGATCTTTATTCTCAAAGACAAAATAAGCAGGGGATACTATTATTGGTGTATTTCCTTTATGCATTGCCATCGGGATTTTCTTATCTCTACCTACATGCATCAAATTACATGCGAACTGTATATCGCCAACTAATTTGTAGTTTGAAAGATCGGTTCCTATAGTATTAGCGACAGAAGGCATAAAATATTTCTCGATATTTATGCCCATAGGTTTCGTAATCTTCAACTCCCTATTACGAACATTCACTTCCCTGATATAGTCGCCTAAACGTTTGTATTCCGCTTTACTCATCGTTGTTTTTGTTTATCAGATAACAACTACCCTCACCATAACATCTTTCTCTTCCGTCTTGCTTTCGGCTATCATCAGCGTGAGGGCAACGAGGGTGCTATCTGCTATGCGCTTACTGCCGTCAGGATAATAGAGGATATGGTTACCATTGAGAAACCAAAGGAACAACGTGGCGGCAATGCGTTTGTTGCCATCGTTGAACGAGTGGTTCTTGGTAACGAGGTAGAGTAGCATGGCTGCTTTCTCCTCCACACTGGGGTAGAGTTCTTCTCCGCCAAAGGTCTGGTATATCTGCCCAATAGAACTTTTGAAGGAATCATCCTTCTCATTGCCAAAGAGAACAGAACCGCCAAATTTCTCGCGCAGCCCATCGATTGCCTCCATTGCATTCTCGTAGGTGGCATGGAACGGCTCGTCTTTTGTGGTCTTATTGATAGTAAGCCGCTCGTAATCGTAGTTGTCGAGCGTGTCAAGCGCATACGTGTAGTCTGTCACCACCTCAAACAGGGCATTGGTCTCGTCATTAGACAATAGCGGTTGGTTCTGTATGGTGCGCCCAAGCATACCTACCAGTTGGCGCAGTTCGCTAATTTGATCCTTACGCATACGCTCATTGACGGCATAGCCCTTAATGAGATACTGCTTTAAGACCTTGTTCGCCCATTGACGGAAACGAGTGGCATTCTTGCTGTTTACCCGATAGCCTACAGAAAGAATAGCATCGAGATTATAATACTTTGTACTATAAGTTTGCTTTCCTTCATTACCCATGTGTTCCAAAATGGAACATGTGCTATTTTCATCAAGCTCTTCGGATGCATAGATATTCTTCAAATGCTTGGTTATTGCAGGGCGTTTTGTGCCAAACAACTCAGCAATTTGTTGCTGAGTCAGCCACACAGTCTCGTTCTCCATACGAACATCCACCTGCGTCTGCCCGTCCTCAGACTGATATATGACGATTTGATTATTCGAGTTCATAGCCTAATGAATTAAATAGTTCTTTCAACTGCAATTTGTTCTCTTCCTCCTGTTGTAACAGATTACGCATTTCTGATTGCAGTTGCTTCATTTTAGTATCAAAGTCAATCTGCTCATCACGATTGCAGAACTCGATGTACTTGCTTGGAACAAGGCTCCAGCCTTTCTTCTCTATCTCGTCGAGAGTGACAGAATGGCAGTACTCAGGCTCATAATGATAAGTCTGTTCGTAACCCACACGTTGCCAGTTGTGGAAGTTCTCGGCAATCTGCTGTATCTGCTCTGCGGAGAACTGAATGTATTTCTTTTCGAATGGCTCTCCACATTGGCGTAGGTTGATGAACAGTACTTCGTCTTCACGATTGCGATAGCGAATCATCTTGCCGTTCTGCTCCACGGTGCGAGCTTTCTTGTTGTTGTTCAGGATCCAGAGCGCTACGCTGATGTCAGTAGAATAAAACATGTTTCGTGGCAGGATGACAATAGCCTTCACGAGTTTATTCTGTAATAGCTGACGACGGATAGCCAACTCTGTGCCGTCACCACTCAACGCGCCATTCGCCAAGAGGAAACCTGCCGTACCGTTGAATGAGAGTTTAGAGACGATGTTAAGAATCCAACCATAGTTGGCATTGCTTGTAGGTGGTGTTTCGTAGCCCGCCCATCGTAGGTCATCCTTCAATTCGTTCTCTGCCCGCCATGTCTTCTGGCTAAATGGCGGATTAGCCATAATGAAGTCTGCCTTCAAATCCTTGTGCTGATCATTATGGAAAGTATCGGCAGCCATTTCTCCCAAATTGCAGGCAATACCACGAATGGCGAGGTTCATCTTTGCCAGTTTGTAGGTGGTGTTGGTATATTCCTGTCCATAGACAGAGATGTCGCGCTTGTTGCCGTGGTGTACCTCGATGAACTTCATGCTCTGTACGAACATACCACCAGAACCACAACAGGGATCGTAAATCTTACCACGATAAGGCTCAATCATCTCAGCAATAAGGTTGACGATGGTCTTAGGCGTATAGTACTCACCTTTACCCTTACCCTCTGCTATGGCAAACTTACCCAAGAAGTATTCATACACACGCCCCATCAAATCGTGCTCTGGGTCTTTTAAGGTATCTATCTTGTTGATTTCGTCAAGTAGAGCTGCAAGCTTGGTGCGGTCGAGTGAGAGGCCGGCATAATAATTGCTGGGTAAGGCACCCTTCAGCGATGGATTAATTTCCTCCACCTCTGCCAAGGCCTTATCAATCTTGATAGCTATATCGTTTTGCTTCGCGTTCTCTATGAGAAAGTCCCAACGGCTCTCAGGCTCTATGTAGAATACGTTCTTCGCATTATAGAACACAGGATTATCGACAAAGTTTTCCTTTCCTTCTGCCACCAATTCATTGCGTCGCTCAGTAAAGCGGTTGTGTGCATATTTCAGGAATATAAGACTCAGCACCACATGCTTATACTCAGAAGGTTCAACAGAGCCGCGGAGTTTGTTGGCTGATTCCCACAGTGTTTCTTCGATTGATTTGTTTTTTATTTGTTTCTTTGCCATTATCTGTTTTTATTTATTCTAAATCTTACTCTGCTTATATAGACCCCAACAAAATGGCCTAAGATATTCATGCTGTTTACGAAAAATGTTACTATTTTTTCTGTCTTCATAAGCAATAATATTCTTTGATTATAGAATTTTACCCTCAGCATCAAAGTCCACTTCCAGTAGGTCTTTGATATCCACTTGGAGAAGGCGAGCAATTTCCACGAATTGTGCCATGGAAGGTTGTATCTTGTTGGTTTTCCATCTGGACACAGTCATGTCGGTTACACCCATCTGTTCGGCGAGCCATCGGTTGGTTATTTGCTTATCGGCCAATACCACTCGAATCCTGTTTAGACAACTCTGCTTCATCATATATTACATTATTTGTTGATGATATGTGCAAAGATAAACATAATTTGTTAAATATCACTATTTTTCATTGCTACAATTTTAATTCAGGCAAACTATTTATCGCCTCACTTTTCAACTTATCCACCGCCCGAGTATATTTCTCGGTGTGCTTCAATCCGCTATGTCCCAACAAACTTGCAACGGTCTTGATGTTGGCACCATTATTCAGAATATTCACAGCAAAACTGTGGCGAGCACAATGCCAACTGATGTGTTTATTAATGCCTGCGCGCTTTACCCATCGTTTTACAGATTTGCAACAACTCTCATAAGATGGAAGATTGAATATGGAGGTATTCAAATCGTTAGGTGCTTCTCCTATCAATGAAAGTAAACCATCGTTCAAAGGAATAACCACACCACTATTTGCAGAATGTCCTTTGGTCTTGTTCTGCTCAAACTTCAGTAGGCGATTGGTATAATCTACATTCTTATAGGTAAGGTCTTTTACATCACAGAAGCGCAAACCGCAATACTAACAAAGAATAAAGGCACGCCTAACATTAGGGTTCTCATTATCATAATGGCATTGAATTAGTGATTGGATTTCGTCCATCGACAACACATCTTTGCGTAAAATCTGTTCATCCACCTTGCACACAACACCTTTGCAGGGATCTTTCAACATCACTTCATGGTCTATGGCGTAGCGCACAACTTTCTTGAAACGCTGATAGATGCTCTTTGCCCCTTCACCCACACTTCGTGATTGCAGGTACTCTACAAACCGTTCCATCATGTCCTTGGTTATCAAGTCAGGCTTGATACTATACTCATAGAGAGGGTATTGCTCTGTCAGAAAATCCTTAAAACGATTTAAGGCTATCTTTATCATTCGCAGGTCTTTCTTCGTATAATCGTCTATGTACGCCTGATAATAGTCTAAGAAGTTGACATTTCTGTCTTTCTTCAGGCGATAACCAAGCATACTCTCCTTAAACTGTTGTTCTCGCTCCGCACGGATTTTTACAGCCAATGCAAGAGTTTCCTTGTTCTGTTGTCGCTCCGCAGGAGTACGGGGCTTAGCTATCAAGTATAACTGCAGGTTCTCTTTTCTTCTGTTATGCTTGATGTGTACTTTGGGTTTGCCTGCCATCTTTCCTGTTTCATGCAAAACAAGATTACCATTTTTATCCAATCCAGGCGTTTCTTCTCTACCAAGATAATACTCAAGATAAAGACTTATCCGACCTTCAGAAAGCGTATTTTGCTCCAATTTCGGGCTTTCCTTTGCTATGTTTTCTAACTTTGCCATAATTGATAGTTATCATCCGCAAAGTAGTATATATCATTTTGTGTTGCAAACAGCGTCACTTTACGCGATAAACTGCGTCATTTCATGGCATAAAATGCGGCAAATCACAGGGTAAATTGACGCAATTCATTTTGCTCTTTATTATCAACAACGTTGCCCATCCTAATGACTCCTCAAACTATCCTCCTCATTCTCCACACTCATTTACCACGGATAGTTTCAGAAAGGCAAGGAGTTTAGAACGCTGTTAGAAATGTTTTTCACGACCATTCAAAGGGTATTAAAGGCGGTTGGGCTATCCTTTAATTTAACTTTAGAATGATTTAATTCTTTTTTTACAAATAAAACACGTACCTTTGCACTTCATAGATTTAGCTACCTTATAACAAAACAAGCATCTAAAGCATTAAACCTAAATACAAAAGTGAAACAGAATTATATCCTTAGGATGTCGTTGCTTGGTGTGTTTTGTGCCGCAACATCTTTAATGTGGGCAGAACCTGTGGGACAGAATGCAGCGAAATTGATTGCATCGAAGTATCTTTCAAATCCTGAATTGCAGTCGACCACAGCCTTAACACGTGCAACAGGGGCTGAAAAGCAGCCTGCTTATTATCTCTTTACAAATGCAAACGACAACCGATTTATTGTTGTTTCAGGAGAAAGTAAACTCAATGAAGTGGTTGGTTATGGCACTTTGAACTCAAAGAATGCCCACCAACCTATCCCCAAAGAATTCAAAGCAATGCTTCAACACTATGAAAACGTGGTGTTGGCTGTACGTGCTGGGGAGGTCACGGTGCCCTCGGTGAAGCTTCCTAAGAAGCGAGAAGTGTTGCCGTTGCTTACGTGTCATTGGGAGCAGAGCTATCCGTTTAATCAGTATACGCCTAAACCGGATGGGGTAAACACGCCAACTGGCTGTGTCGCTACAGCCACGGCACAACTCTTATACCATCATAAGTGGCCGAAAGAACGCCCATCTTCTTATGTTAATCCAGCTGGTTCGGAGGCGCAAAGGAGTGCCGATTATCTATGGAAAGATATGCGAGACAGAGCAAGTGAAATGGATGCAAGAGGCGGAGACGCTGTAGGTGTGCTGATGAGAGACGTTGGCAAGGCTGTTCATATGACTTATTTTAAGTTGGGAAGTAGCTCAAATCTACACTATGCTATGGAGGCTTTGCGCAATAAATTTGGGTATTCTGTGCGCCATGTATATAAAGATTATATGCTGGCGAGCACCTTTCATGAAATACTTCTCAATGAACTTGCCGATGGATATCCTGTACTTGTTTGTGGAGGTTCACACGTTTTTGTCTTCGATGGATATGATAGACGTGGCTATGTACATGCTAATTGGGGCTGGGGTGGTGCGTTTGATGGCTATTTTGACCTTAATACTATCTACCTTAATGTTAGTGGTTTTGGATTAAGAGAAGGCAAGTTCTATGAAGAAATAGAAGTCGTTTTTGCACATCCAAAGGATGGTCAGCATAAAGAATTTGCCGAAACACGAGGACTTGAAACGCGAAGTATGCACGCTTTTACTATCGAAGAACAAGATGTTGAGCGTGGAACGGTGTTGAATGCAAAGATAGAAAAGTTGGGCAGCAATAGCCCAATTAATGGCAGTCTTGGGCGTTTTACGGGAAAGGTTGGGCTTGGCCTCTATAATAATAAAGGTGAACAAGTGACGCTTTTCAGTTCTTCTCAAAAAGAAACCAGTCTTAGTAGCATCTTTACTACTACCATGGTAGATTTCAATAACCTTGATTTTGCAGGACTTTCCAATGGAACTTATACGCTTAAACCGCTATCAAATGAGCTTATAGAGCAGCCTTCTACCTACTCAGGATGGCAGCCAATAGCTTATGCTAACACGCAAACCATAGAGCTAACTGACAATAGAGTCCTCGTGAAAGATATTGCTGCACGCGTCCCTCTCTCTTTAGTTGGTCAACCAAATCAGCTTGCTCCCTTGTATGAGGGTAGCGGAGACCAAGGAGTTTTAGGCTTAGTTGTCCGCAATGATGGCTGGGAAGAGGTGCGCGGAAACCTCATTGTAGAGTTTGAAGGCAAAGAGAATGGCATTAAATACACTGCTCCTAACTCTGAGTTTGTATGTGCTCAGCGGCTTGAAACGACAGCGATGCGGGCCCCAGTATTAACATCTTATGCTACAAATGGCGTCAGTAATGCTCTTCTTGCAGGTCGTTATGTAGTGCACTTCTTTATTAATGTTGATAAAGGAGACAAGACTTTTGAGAAGATTCCCATTACAACAGACTCACCGATTGAGGTAGATGTGCTACCGAATACAGCTCCTTTCAAACTCAATATCAATGGAATTGATTTCCTTTCTGATGGAAAGAAGACCGAATTACAAGTGTTTGACCCGCAAAAAACAACAAAGTTGGGGCTGATGGTAATGGCAGAATTGCGTGGCAGTACAGGCTATTCAGGTCCACTTTATTATCGTGTGATGGACCTTTCTGAGGGGCAATATGTTGATGTTGGTTCTAAATCTTATGTTTCTTTCCCTCGTTTTAGCTACATAAACCCAAAGACAACGCTCGTTGAATTCCCACTCAATCGTTTGAAACTAAACCATACTTATGAGATACATGTAGAGATAATGAAAGATGGACAACGTGTAGATGTGTGGAACAATGTAACTCCTCGTGTGCAGTTTGCTGTTGCTTCGTCTGCCGATGCGGTTGTTTCGGTGACGGAAACAAACTCAAAAGTCCCTGTGATTTATAATCTTCAAGGCATTCGTATGGCCACTCCTATCGACCAATTGCCTAAGGGAATCTATATCATTAATGGAAAGAAAGTAAAGAAATAAAAGGGTTTGCCTCGCCGAATCCCGGCACTTCTCTTTATCATTCATATCAACTCACGCTCTTTTTTATATCATTATAACAGCTCTATAAACAAATAAGATGAGAAAAATTCTGCTATTCCTCTGCCTGTTACCTGTGTGTTTAGGAAGCTATGCGCAAGGAAAATTACCCAAAATAATACTTAAAGACATTGAAGGTAGAACCATACAGACGGATACTTTATCTAATAATGGGAAACCTTTTATGATTGCTTTCTTTGCAACTTGGTGCAAACCTTGCAATCGTGAGCTTAAAACCATAGACGAACTCTACGATGAATGGCGGCAAGAAACAGGTGTAAGAATCATAGCTGTTGCCGTAGATGAGGGGCAGAATATCAATAAAGTAAAGCCTTTAGTAAACCAAAACGGGTGGCGTTATGACGTATTGCTTGACCCAAACAGTGAGTTACGGCAAGCATTAAACATTCAAATGATTCCCTATACCATATTATTTGATGGCCAGGGAAACATCGTTTATAAACACAATGGGTATACAGATGGCGCGGAAATAGAGCTTTATGAGAAGATTAAAGCCGTCGGAAGTAGATAGGATTATGAAGAGATGGACGATGATAATGCTGCTCATTGGCGCAGCAAATATATCACTTTGTGCACAGGAACAGCCTGATAAATTACATCTTTCGGGTAGTTTTCAGAGCGATATCCTGCTTCCTGAAAGAGACAAATCAACGGGAGCAGACGCTCTTGACGGGCATTTCTTGACGAATACTTATCTGAATTTAAAGGCCACAAGCCGTTATGTAGAGGCTGGAACAAGGCTGGAATACCTGCAACATCCACTTCCTGGTTTCGAGAAAGACTTCAAAGGGTGGGGTCTTCCTTATCTTTATGTGAAAGGAAACTATAAGAATGTCGAACTAACCTTAGGTGATTTCTATGAGCAATTTGGCTCAGGTTTCATCCTTCGCGCTTATGAAGAACGAAGTCTCGGCATTGATAACTCACTGCAAGGACTACGATTTTCTGTTCGTCCTTGGGCTGGTTTAGCGGTGAAAATGCTTGCAGGACGTCAGCGAAGATATTGGAAACACAACAACAGTTGGCTGACAGGAGGCGATATTGAGTGGAATATTAACGAGTGGTTTAAGGAACTTCAGCAACATAATACCTATGTAATGCTCGGCTTTTCCTACGTTAATAAATATGAGAAAGAGGATATTGTCATGACGGATCCAACCCATCGGCTACGTCTTCCTCGCTATGTTAATGCGTTTGATGTTCGCTTTCATCTGCAACATCGCTCGTTTAATGTGCTTGCAGAGATAGCAATGAAGACACAAGATCCTTCAAAAGACAACGGCTATATTTACAGAAATGGTTATGTTTCAATGCTTTCTTGTTCATATTCTAAGCGTGGTAAGAGCCTACTTCTACAAGCAAAGAGGAGCACAAATATGGCATTTCGCAGTAATAGAGGAATGGAAGGAGCGTCTTCTTTCATTAATCATATGCCGGCTTTCACTATAGAACACACCTATACTTTGGCTGCACTTTATCCCTATGCCACGCGTCCTGAGGGAGAGTGGGCTTATCAAGCAGCTGGTGCTTACACCTTTCCGAAAGGCTCAAGTCTTGGGGGAAGATATGGAACTACAATCAAATTGAACTTCTCACACATTCACTCCGTGCGCAAGAACAATGTAGGTGGGAGCGGAACTGACGGATATGGGAGTCCGTTTTGGGCGTGGGGACCTTCTACTTACTATCAAGATGTCGATATGCAGTTAGAGAAGCGCCTTGGAAAAGATACAAAACTCAATGTCATGCTTATGAATCAGCGATATAATCAAACCTTACTTGAAGGACATGGAGGCATGTTAAACTCACAAATCTTTGTCGCTGAGGTGAAACAAAAGCTATCAACGACGACGATACTACGCGTAGAAGGTCAGTATCTTTCATCGAAAAATGGCGATAAAGACTGGGCTTTTGGCTTGGCAGAATTGTCACTTGCTCCGCACTGGATGGTCACATTAAGTGATCTCTACAATCTAGGCAGCACCCATATACACTACTATCAAGGCTTTGTTACATACAATAGGGGAGCACACAGATTGCAAATGGGCTACGGACGCACGCGTGCCGGCTTTAACTGTTCAGGCGGAGTGTGTCGCTATATCCCTGCAACCAAAGGGCTTACGCTATCTTATAACTATAACTTCTGATTGAAATGAAAACTTTATATGTACTTCTCTTGGTTGGCATTACACTGCTAATGGGCTGCGACTCGATTGATTCCGACCATCGTTTCATTGAAGTTCCTGCCGCAACTATACAGCGTAATGTGCTCATTGAAGACTTTACAGGGCAGCGTTGCATTTATTGTCCTCAGGCAACTGAGGCAATTTCGCAGCTACAAGCTACCTATGGAGCTGACAAATTGATAGTCGTTGCTATCCATGCAGGCCCACTTGCCCTCCAATCTACAGCTAACTTTGTTGGATTACGCACGGATGTAGGAGATACTTACTATCAACATTGGGCTATTCCCAATGTTCCCAAAGCCATTTTCGACCGCCGTGGTGGCGCACTTCCTAAAGAAGCGTGGCCAGGACAAGTCTATGAAGAGTTTAACCGAACTACAACGGTGGGCATAGAACTTAATTGTCAATACACAACTACGAACCAACGGATAGAGATTGAGACTGATTTGAAGAGCTTAACCAACGATATACAAGGCCGACTTCAACTCTGGCTTGTAGAAGACGGCATAGTAGCGCCACAGCTTTTCCCTAACAACAAGCTTGATAAGAACTACATACACCACCATGTTTTGCGTGCTGCTATTAACGGAAATTGGGGTAAAGCACTCACACTTTCCGCCAAACAAGCTCACAAAGAGCTAACAACTTACACACTTCCTCAGGGCATCAAGCCTGATAAAGCATGGATAGTGGCTTTCTTCTACAATGAAAGTGGGGTGTTACAAGTCACTCGACACAAGATAACCCAACCATAATTAAATCAGAAACTCTAAAAGATAAAGCATGAAATTAAGATTACTTAGTTTATTAAGTCTGTTCATCTGCATCGTCGTTGGTGCAAAAGCACAGTCTACAACAAATGAAGTTGTTTTTGTTAATGACAAAGATGAAACGATAACTCCTCACTCTACTCTTGTTCAAGACAAAGTAGAAAGCGCTCTCTTTGACCAAGAAAAGAAACAAATGGCTATGAGACTGTTCATTTCTAACAAATCAAATAAGGCGCAGAATGTGAAACTTTCCTACACCATTACCAGCATGGAAGAAGGTAATCTAACGGTATGTACATTGGGAGATTGCACTTCTCAGCAGACAACGGGTGTCTACCAATTGGGACCTTCGACGCTCAATGCCTCACAAAAAGAGGAACTTTCTATTGAACATATCTTCACTTCGAAGGGTAAATGCAAAGTAACTCTGCAACTTTTCATCAGTGAAGTGCAAGCAAACGGAGTGATTACAGAGAAAGAAGGGCCTCAAATCACAGTCGACTTTGTTCCTGATGACGCTGGCATTACAGCCTTATCACTGCAGGAAGGAAGCACATTTGATGTTTTCAACACTAAGGGTATGTTGCTTTATAAACAGCTTACCACGCTGACAAAACTACCTAAGGGTATCTATATTATTCAGTACAAAGGGAAGAAAGGAAAGCTGTTCACTTGCAAATATATTGCATCCTAAGCCATTATTCCCAAAACAACATCTTCTAAGATATGACAAAACGTTTTTATATTCAGCTGCTTGCACTCATCACCCTCCTTTGTTATCCGAGCAACATCAGTGCAGATGATTATAGCTTAGCCCCTTCCACAGGGCGGAAAGTCTATGTGCCTATCGGCGCAGAGAGTGCAAAAGGTCAGCTATTGGTTACCAATTACGGCAGGACTCCGGTTCAAAATTTCACTTATAAGCTTTCGTTTCAGGGCACAGTTCTATATGAAAAGAAATATGTTATGAAAGAACCTTTAAGGCGAATGGACGTGGCAACCATTGCAATAGACGTGCCGCCAGACACTAAACTGTCGAAAACAGAATTGCAGGTTGAAATTACCAAGGTCAATGGTGAAGCCAACACAGTCACTTTTCCCTATGCAAACCTGCCGAGAATCACCGTTACGCAAGTGGCCCATCGACGCATTGTGGTCGAAGAATACACGGGAATGTGGTGCCAATACTGCCCACGTGGCATCGCACTTATGAAGAATTTAGAACGGAATTACCCTGAAAACTTCATTGGAATTGCCATTCATATCACTGATCCGCTTACCTGTTCAGACTATGCTTGGAATGCCGCTGCAATCCAAAGATACCCTACTCTCCAAATGAATAGAAGCCGTTTGCTGCCTAATTTCACTGCCGTCACCGAGTTTGAAGAAGAAATGGCTATGGGAGCTGACATGGATGTTGACGTAACTGCACAGTGGGATAAAGCTAAAGAGAATGTCACCATTACCCCTCGCGTTACCTTTCGTACCACACCTCAAGACAAACCATACGCCATTGCCTATGTACTGACAGAAGACGGAAAGGCAAACACGGCATGGGTACAAAATAATTACTATTCGGGAGATACCGGATTACTCGGTATTTCCACTGAACTTGATCAGTTTATCAATTCTCCAAGAGTGCTAAGGGGCTATCCCAACGACTTCACTGCAGTCGCAGCAAGGGGTGTTTACAACCCAGGCGAAGAATATTTAATAAAGAATCCGATAGAGATTGATAAGCCAAAAAGCTTCAATCAAGTGTTCAATGTGTCTCAAATCAGGTTGCTTCACGATAAAACTAAGCTGAAAGTATGCGTGCTATTGATAAATACGGCGAATGGAAAGATTGAAAATGCAGCCAAATGTAGCATCACCGATGCCGACCCTGCAGGCATATCTCCCGTGAAAGAAGGGCAAAACACAGCCGTTGAAGTAGCGCGTTACACCCTCGATGGCCGCCGTTTACATGGTCCACAGCGAGGAATTAACCTCGTGAAATATAGTAATGGCCGTGTGCGTAAAGAGGTTGTGTCACACTGATAGCGGCAAAGCGGAACAAAAACAAACCTCCATGGGCCCTATCATCGACCGACAATAGCACACGCCATCCGTTCGTTTGCAGAATACATGCAATTTGTTCTCGCATCATCTGCCATTACATCGTGGCGTGAAATGACGCAAATCATCGCGCAATTCGCGTCATTTCACGCGGTAAAATACGGCAAATCACACGACGATTTAAGGCAAGTTACAATGCGATTTCATGCAGATTGCAAAGGCCTTTGCTGCAAAGCTACCTTTTCCCATATATCTCTTTCATGATGGCTTCGCCCACCTTAGCCCGATAATGACTCATGTCATAATAGTCATGGAAGTCAATGAAGCGGTCGTCGTGTGAGTAGTCATAGACGCACTGCGGGCCGAAAATATGCAGAAGTATGTCTAAATCATCCGGATTGAAGCGCTCCCGCTGATAGTTTGGGCCGATAACCATCTTCAAATTCGTGTGGTGGCGTTCGCAGAAATTCTGCAAATCAGCCAGCATTCTGATTTGTCTTTCGCCCAAGACACGCGGTGCAAGCGAGGGCTCACGCGGCTTTCGGCTCTCCGAATTCCATTCGCCCTGCTGCCAATAACGCTCACCTAAACGCTTGATTTCGGCCTCCTCGGGCAACAAAGCCTCGTTGGTGACGCGGTCGCGTGACGGCAATTCGTCATAGAATATGCCTGCTGCCTTGGGGTCACGGTAGCCTGTAAAGGCATATTTCAGATAGGGAACGAGGAACTTCGGATAGAAGAAACTCTGCAGAAACTCCGTCTGATAGCTTGCCCAACTCTTGCCTGTCACCTCCGGAGGCATAAGATGCATGATGCCGCCCTGGGCACTTTCTTTCTCAAAGAAACTGCGTTCGACGACCAACAACAGGTTTTTAATCTTCTGTCCCGGCTGTTCTTCAAGGGCTTCGAGCTTCAGACTGACGTCTCCCAAGCCTTCAGCATTGCTGAAAAAGCGGAATGGACGGCCCGTGATATAATGCTGCCAAATAGAGCATGGAAAGGCTTTCGTGCACGAAGTGCCCATCACAAACGAGTCGTAATGGCAGCTTCGGCGTTGCTGTTTGTATTTTTCCCAAGCCACGGCACCCTCATCCTGCACCACCCAGGAATGGTCGTAATCCGCATAACTGCGCAACACCATGAACGGATCCTTATAGGCATAGAAGGCCACGAGCAATATTACAGGCAGGCTGATGACGAGGCATTTCATATAGAATGTCAATAGTTTATGCTTCTTTTCCATGGCTTAGAACTGAATATAAATGAAGTTTTCAACGCCGAAAGCACCGTAGAACAGCACGATCAGCACCACTGCGAAATAACAAGTCCAGCGAATGGGCGCACGCCAACGGCTGCTCGACTCGATGAGGTCACGTCGGGCATTGACTGCTTCGATGACAAACATCAATACAACGGCCACTGCAAAGACAATCCAATAATAGTCGGAAAGCCCAAGACGCAACTCTTTCACCGATGAAAGATAACCGTCGAAGAGGTGACGATAAGTATAGAGCACGTCGGAAACCGAACTTATACGGAAGAAAAGCAGCGACAAGGCAAAGAACAGATAGGTGCGAATAATCATCAACACGCGCCCTACACGCTGTCCGAAAACATTGTAAAGGCACTCTCTGCGTTTGCCCAAAAGGGTCTCGATGATGATTAGAATGCCCTGAAAAAGACCGTAGCAGGCGAATGTCCACCCTGCTCCATGCCACACACCGATACTGACAAACGTCACCAACAGCGACACATAGATACCCCAGCGATGCCATGATCGCAGCGAAGCATTCAGTGGAGTGAACACATAATCGCGCACCCACGCTGACAATGAGATATGCCAACGGCGCCAAAGTTCGCCCGTAGACGTTGAAATAAACGGTCGGTTGAAGTTGGGTTGCAGCTTGAAACCGAGCATTCGGCCTAATCCAAGCGCCATGGCTGTATAGCCGGCAAAGTCGGCATAGAGTTGAATGGGATAGAGAAGCGTGGCGAGCAGCAGCTGCATTCCCGATGCCTGGCGCACGTTGTCGAGCACACTGTCGAGCGAAGGGCCTATGCGGTCGGCGATGACAAGCTTCAAGAAAACACCCCATGCCACGAGTTTCAGTCCGCCAACCACCTGCTGATAGTCGAATGCATGTGCTTTCTTAAACTGTGGCAGCAGATCGTAAGCACGCTCAATCGGGCCGGAAAGAAACTTCACAAAGAGCAACATGTAGAGTGAAAAGTCGATGAAATTGTCCTCGGGTTCCTCTTCCCAATAGATTTCTATGAGATAGGAAAGGGCCTGGAACGTGTAGAAAGAGATGCCAAGTGGAAACAAATCGAAGTAGTATCTGGCCACAAGCCAGAAGCCAACCAAGGCTACCACCGAGATCCAAAACCACCAACCGGCCCGCGGAGTGTTGACATGGGCATGAATGCGGCGCCCTGCATAGAAGGTGAAAAGCGTGATACCAACGGCCGTCAGCAGATAAGTAAGGTGGTAATAACCAATGAAAACCACGCTCGCCAAGAGCAGAACAGCATGTTGCTGGCGTCGTTTTCTAACGGCATAATACAGGATAAAGGCCACCAGCATGCAGGTGACAAACGGTATTGAGATAAACTCCATGATGCAATCTGTTTGTCGCTTTATTGCTGACTCTTGCTGATGATTGCATCAGCCATGTCGCCAATATTCTTCATACGGATGATATCGCGCAGCTTGAAGTGAATATCCCAGCGCTTTTCTATCTCACTGATGATGGTCATGTTGGTCAGAGAATCCCAGTTCTCGATATCATCGGTGGTCATGTTTTCAGAAAGTTGGAGGTTACTTTGGTTCAACACGGCAGAGAAAATGCCATTCAAAGCCTGCATGATTTCGTTTTTTTCCATTCTGTTTCTTATTTTTATAAGTCCTTTGTTAGTTTTTCAAAATGTGCGTGTTTCTGCTAAATGCTTTCCTTAATGCGTTTTCTGTCGATTTTATTATTGGCATTCTGCGGGAAAACCGGCATGAAAACCACGCGCGAAGGCAGCATGTAAGCGGGCAGATATTGCCGCAGGAAGTCTTGCAACTGCTCACTGCTTCCATCATCATTGCACTCTACAACCAAGTTGATAGTCTGGTTGTTCTGTTCTCCTGTAACGACAGCAACCACGGCTGTCTGCTGGTCATAATAGCGTCGGGCCACGCTTTCTATCTCGCTGAGTTCAATGCGATAGCCCTGTATCTTTACCTGAGAATCGCTACGTCCCACGTATTCGATGTCGCCATTTTCATCTTCACGGCAGATATCACCCGTCAGATACCAGCGGCGTTTGCCGTCAGAGAAGAAAGCCTGACGGTTCTTTTCATCATCATTCCAATAGCCCGGAGTGAGCATATCGCCTGCCAAACAAAGCTCACCTGTTTCTCCTTGCGCCACTTTCTGATGCTCGCTGTCGACAATCATCGTGTGGGTATGCAACATCGCTTTACCGATACTGACCACGCCATTGTGCTGTTTGATGTTGTGACTGCCCACACGATAGGCCGTACAGTAAATGGTGTTTTCAGTCGGCCCGTACACATTCCACACCGTAGCATGACTTGCCACCTGCTTCCATGGCACCACATCATCAACCATTAATGCCTCGCCACAGAAGAGAGAATAGCGCAAGTCGGGAGCCGAAAGCTCACTGAGATAAGGACGAAGATAATGGATAACCGAGGGAACCATAAGCGTAACGGTGAGTCGGTAGTCGTCCATTAGGCGGAAAACCTCTTGCCATTTAATGCTGCCAAGACGCACCGTGTAGACACAAGCACCTGCTATCAGCGGTGGAAGATAGCTGCCCACCGAAAGATCGAAAGTCAATTCAAACATCTGCAAGCAGCGATCTTCGGGCAAAAGACTAATCCCTAACAGGGCAAAAGCCTCCAAAAAAGCTTCCACATTGCCGAAAGTGACGGGCACACCCTTAGGCCGTCCTGTTGTTCCAGAAGTGAAAAGGATATATGCCGGAGCATCTTTGCCCACCTCGCAAGGGGCATCTAATTTTTCAGCATCAGGCAGTTGGGCCGTCATGATGACCCCCTTGCTGTCGTAACGTGTGCTTTCACCCGAGTCAAGAATGGTCTTGATACCTACCTGACTGATGATATCATTGCAACGTTGCAGGGGTTGAAGCGGATGAAGAGGCACGTAGCAACGGCCTTCCATCCATAAAGCGAGTATGGAAGCATAGGTGTTTAAGTCGTCGTTGGCCACCAAACCGATGATACTTTCGCATTCTCTTACCGCACAACGAATAGCTGCAACACGCTTCATCAGCTGTCCGTAAGTCCACATTTTATCGTCAATGCAAAAGGCATTCTGCGATGTATGGGCCAACAGACTGTCATGAAGAAGCGCCACAAGCTGTGCATTTTGGCTTTCTTTGATCATTTCCTTGATTATAAAGTAAATGCAAAGTTACATCAAAATGCAAGATTATGGCGCTTCCAAGAACTTAAAAATATTAAAAAACAGGATTGCCTACGCAGGCATTCGGCATTTGAATGTGGAGCAGACTACATACACTCGGTGCGATGTCGGTCATGAAAGTAGGACGTGAAGTCTCACCCGGTTTAACGCCCCAACCCATGAAAATCAATGGGATATGACTGTCGTCTGGATTCCAAAGACTATGACTTGTGCCCTTATACGTAGGATTTGCCGAGCTATTTATCCATCCGGGATTCGTCACAATGAGTAGATCTCCACCACGTTCACGGCTATATCCGTTGATGATTCGCTCGCGAATAGGCTGTGCAATAGGCATCGTTGCCACCTCATCATAGTCAACAACATAGGTGATATTAGGCTTTTTCTCTAACAATTCCTTTGCTTTTGCCTTCACATCCTTGAGGTTTAAGTTGGCCGAAGCAATGCTCTTATGGTCTAAGAAGACGCGGAGTGCATTCTCACCCAACACAAAATTGGTTGTTGTTCCAAAGGCTTGTTGCAGCTGTTGGTTAAGTTCTTTCACCACATTCCAGCATTCAAAGCCACCCGCGGGCATCTTATGACTGCGCATAAAGTTAGGATTGTGAGAACCACCATGGTCAGCTGTGAGGAAAACGAGATAGTTTCCGCGCCCTACTTGGGCATCCAACGTCTTGAAGAAACGGGCAAGATCGCGGTCGAGTTGAATGTAAGCATCGTGGTTTTCGGGTCCACGTGTGCTGAACTTATGGCCAATTGCATCGGTGGGAGATATGCTTACAGTGAGCATATCGGTTTCAGTTCCCTGACCAAGATTCTCATTTTTCAAGATAGCCTCAGCCATATCAAAGGTTACGGTGATGCCTTTCACATCGAGTTTGATGTCATAACCCGGCTTCTGTTGATGGGCTTTGTTGAAGTCGTTGACCCATGTTGGCAGCTGATTCATATAATAAGTGCTCGTAACGAAATGGCCGGCACTCGTATCCCACCAATAAGCTGCATCGGCACTATGGCCTGCTGGCAAGATTGAAGCACGGTCTTTGAGTGCTACTCCGAATACTTTTGACTTATAGTTTGTAGCCAATTTCAACTCATCTCCTATCGTTGAAGCTAACAAATTGCGTGGAGACATCTTGCCTTCTTTTGAATCACTGCCTACGCTTTGCACCGTTTCATCACCACAACAATAGGTATCCTTGCCGTTAATATAGAAGTTATTGCCGAGGATTCCCATCAAAGCAGGTACACTTCCCGTATAAACGCAAGAGTGACCAATGGCAGTTACGGTTGGAATATAAGGCACCATAGTGTTCTGACAGCTATATCCTTCTGACAAAAGTCGCTTGAATCCGTCGCTAACATACTCCTTATTATAGAAGTAAAGATAATCCCAGCGCATCTGATCTACTACAATTCCTACAACCAACTTAGGCCGATTAACTTGTGCATGGCCTAAAAACGTGCAGGCTAAAAGCATTAATATCAAAAACTTTCTTTTCATTCTGGTTTTGGTTTAGTGTTATTATTTGAGTTTATTAAAGTTAGTTTTCTGTTCCTTTCTTTGTTCTTTGCAACGTCATTAGTGTTTTATTGGGTCGTCAACTTTCACCAATGGTCTGTCAGCGGCTACCTTTAGACAATACGCTCTGACGTCCTTCCAATGATAATATGGGTAGACATCGGTTGCAATGGGTAGCTTAGCTTCATTCTCATTGCGTAGAATCTTGACGAGAATATCGTCACTTCCCGGCTTACGATAGTACACAAATTGAAGATTACAGGCCATAGGGAAGATGCGATAATTATTCCATCCCTTCATCGTTACTTGCTCAAGGTCGACTACTTGCACACCCATGCCGTCGAGATCTAACAGGCAAGTCAACGGCATTACCATTGTATCGTGTCCATAACGCAGTGTAACACTGGGATGATTCAACATCAAACAGCTGTCTGCTTCACTAACAATCTTGCGCAAAAGAAAGCGTTGTGACGTTGGTTGTTGACCGCCATTGAGGGGTGAAGGGCCATAGTTGATATACCACCAAGCATTGTTTGTGGTCCAAAGATCATAGAGTTCTTTGTCTGTAAAAAGGTTAAACAATGAGAGCTTATGACGCAGTTCAGTACTCTGAATATTAGAAGCCTGCTTGAAAAGTGTGCTATATAGTTGTTTGAAATTTATCTCTTTCTGCCAATAAGTGCTATCATTGAAGAGCTCATTCATTAGTCGTTCGGGATGAATATGACGTTTACTGAAGTTGTCAAATGCCTCACGTGCAGCCTTTGGCATACGCTGTTTGAAGAGCAAAGTGTCGTTATGATTCATGTAATACATGTCATGATAGCTTGCATCATGCGTGATTTCGAGATTTGGATTCATGCGAACGAGCTGCTGAAGCGCGTTTTCCATGCTCAGAATACAGCGGATAACCACCGTACTTTTAGCGTCAACATGGGTCTTTCCCTTAAAGATTTCGGGGAAATTCCGCACCATGCGTTCAGCAATCTGACGGTGTTGTTCAGCCCCAAGCGGTGTAAGTTCGCCGTCACGCCCCTTGGCTGCATCGCGAAGCAGACGTAAATCGCGAAGCACTTCCTGTCCCTTCGGCGTTAGTTTTCCTAATGAATCGGCCCTCTCTAACATGAGAACAGGCTGATTATAGTCGCGATCTCCGATGAGCCAACGGCTTCCGTGTCGTCCATAATGACTGAGATAAAAAGGTTTGTAGCCTTTAGGCGCACGCGTAAGTGACTTTTGTAATGGGCCAGGATAAGCCAGATAGTTGCCAGCCACTAACTGTCTGTTTAACCTAATGTCTTCTTTTGCCTGCTGTGCCGATACACTTAGGCAGAGCGTTAGCAATGAAATAAAAACTATTTTGCGTTTCATAATGTTACAAAGATAGCTATTTTTATTTGTAAATGAAAATGATTATCAAAGAAAAATGTTTTATGTGAACAGGGATTCTCGGTCAAGGGAGGACCCTCATGAACTCAAACAAGGGGACGATGGATAAGAAAAGAGCGACGGATATGCACAAAAGAACGACGAAAATCTTGTCAAATAATTTCTTTGTTTTTAACACTCCACTGCACCACGAAATAGAAACAAAGACACGAAAAAAGTATAAACACGCCCTTCTTTCATGGCTTTGATTCCATGAATATCGTTTCTCGGCCTCGCCTTTCAACCCGTTTTGCATCATCATTTGCGCCAAATCACACGATGATTTGCACCAAACGAAGCGGTGAATCAATGCTTTTTACCGCGCAATCTGCCGCAAATCATGTGCGTTTCTGTCGTTTAAAAGCCTTGTTATTCCATAAGAATTGCTTAACCATCTCATAGTCAGCGCATTATGAAATCACAAAAATCAAACGAAAACGGGATAAAAACCATCGCGCGTTTTGAAGCTGCCAATCTATTAAACAGATTTGTAAAAGGGTTTCAAAAGATTTAACCTATAAGTCGCTTACTACTTGCTGATTGGATTATCCCTATCCCCCCTTCTTTCAACCCCTATGGTTCCATTACAAGATTTGGTTGGCGTGGTCTTTCACTTTAATTTCCTTTGGTCCAATGATACGCGTTACTACGCCCTCAGTATCCGTGATAAAGGTGGTGCGGAAGACGCCCATATACGTGCGACCAGCCATTTTCTTCTCGCCATATACACCGAGTTCTTGCACGAGTTTGAGGTCAGTGTCGCAGAGAAGTGGGAAAGGAAGCTGATACTTCTCTATGAACTTATGATGCGATTTGGCGTCCTGTGTGCTGCAACCTAACACGGAATAACCCTGTGAAATGAATCGTTCGTAGTTGTCACGGAGGTTACATGCCTCATTAGTACAACCCGGAGTAGAGTCCTTCGGATAGATATATAGCACTAATTTCTTGCCTTTAAAGTCACTGATTTTCCATTCCTTACCGTCTTGGTCGATGCCTAAGACCTCGGGAAGTCTTTGTCCTACTTCAATCATACGTTATTTTTTTATGTTTGGTTTAATATAAAATGCGGGTGAAGTTCATCGCCATAATTCGGTTGATAGACGAAGTTGGCCTCATTGAATGTGAGGAGTTGTTGGGGAGAATGCCACTGATGACGAATAATGCAGCGTGTCATTGCACCGCGACATTGCTTGGCATAGACGGAAACGACCTTCATTTTATCTCCTTTTTCCACATAGAATAGGGGCTGAATGACCTTGACTTCACGGCAAATGCGCTTCCAATCGAAGAGATGTTCATACTCCTCGGTGGCCAAATGTATCAATATTCCATCGTCTTGTTTGACTGCATCAATGAGCATATCTGTAAGGAGTGGGCGCCAGAAAGCAAACATATTATGATGTTGTGTGGCTTCAAGCGTCACCTTAGCCTCCATGCGATAGGGATGAATTTGGTCTAAAGGACGAAGCAATCCATAGAGGAATGATGTGATGAAAAGATGGTGTTGAGCAAACCGAAAGTCTGATTCGGCGAACGAAGATGCCTGAAGATGTTTATAAGCATGACCGTTATAAGCCAACAAAGCAGGCAGTTTCTCGTCGTCATTAAAGAAACTTTGAAACCTCAACTGATTCTCTAAGGCGATAGAATTGCTGCAATTCAAGCGCTTGGCAAGCGTTTCTACATCCCATGAACTCATCTCTAACGCAAAACGTTCTGCCTCAGATGAGAATACAGGTACAGTCTTCTCGGGCACAGAAACGGCCGTTTTGGAGTTCATAATCTTGGCAGAAGCGAGAATTATCTGCATAGTGTGATGATTTGGTTTCCGTCGATTGATTCTGTCTTTTCTATGTGAGCATCAGATGGAATGTGTGGAGCTGGCACGCCATCTGTTATCAAAACAGGAGCTGTTTCGATTCGAATCTCATCCCAAAGTCCGCGATCTATAAAGGCTTGGAGCGTCATTCTACCCCCCTCAACCACAAGACTTTGTTTCTTTGTTGCATAGAGATGGGCAATCACTTCGTCAATGGTTGCAGCGACAGTCCAATTGGATGGCCGTTCGTTTTGTGCTGACATAGCCGGCGAAAGCACAATGCGTTCGGGGTTTTGCCCACTCCATTGCCGCACATCAAGACTCGGATGATCTGTTAAAAAGGTGGTATGTCCCACAAGAATCGCATCGTTTTCGGCCCGCAACTGATGCACAAGCATCTGTGTTTTGGGTGTAGAGAGTTGCAATCGGCCACCTTTTCGGCTGATAAAACCATTGAGTGTTTGCGCCCATTTCAATAGAATATAAGGCCGATGCTTGGCATTAAATGTGATGAAACGACGGTTTAGCGCCAGACATTCCTTTTCCATCACTCCGACAATCACCTCAATTCCGGCGTCGCGCATACGCTGAATACCTCGTCCTTGCACCTTTGCAAAGGGGTCAACACAACCGCAAACGCAACGCTTTATGCCTTTACTGATGATGAGATCTGCACAAGGTGGCGTCTTCCCATAATGCGAACAAGGCTCTAACGACACGTAGATTGTGGCCTCATTTAACAGCATTTCATCCTCTGGTTTGACGCTTAAAAAGGCATTAACTTCAGCGTGTCCTTCACCAAATCTGACGTGATATCCCTCGCCAATGATACGATTTTGCGCCACAATTACAGCCCCAACCATGGGATTAGGCTTGGCATTTTGTCGTCCATTCTCTGCCAATTGCAGGCACCGTTTCATGTAATATTCGTGCTCCATAGACTGCAAACTTACACAAAAATCTTTGATTACGTGTGACGATAGCCCAAATTTTATGATTGAATGAGCCTAATGCTACAACTTTCTTTGATTCGCTTCAAACGAAAAAAGGAAAGCCGTTAGCTTTCCTTTTGACTGAATTGTCGGGATGACCAGACTCGAACTGGCGACCTCGCGCCCCCCAGACGTGTGCGCTA
>ERZ772945.483-NODE-483-length-32066-cov-48.379057_pt1 | contig 32066 bp, 24 predicted proteins | sample MGYA00511681_ERZ772945 | MGnify/ENA primary metagenome ERZ772945 (study PRJEB29015, sample SAMEA2737943) | human oral metagenome | biome: human oral; feature: human-associated habitat; material: dental | place: China | collected 2143 ...
GGTGCTTGCCGAGGAAACGACAGCTGCCAATGAAAGTGATATGAAACACTTAGAAACACCCCTGAAGAAAGCTAAATTGCCACGGAAAGCACTTGTCTATGCCGATAAAGGATATGACTCGATGGAGAACAAAGAAACCCTCAAACGTATGAAACTTAAAAGTCGTATCATGCATAAGGGAACAAGAGGACATGAAATTACAGAAAGGCAGCAGCGTATCAACGTTGCGATAAGTAAGACACGCTACAAAGTAGAACGTACCTTTGGTTCTATGCATAGATGGTTTGGTGCTGGAATAGCAAGATACGTTGGACTTTCAAAAACACATGCGCAGCATATTATGGAATCCATTGCCTACAACTTATACCGAACGCCAGGGATTATTGTGTCAAATTGTATCAGATAATATGAAAATACACCGATAAAAGATTATTATCTACTCAAAAAGTAACCTCCAGCGGCATCTTTTGGTCAAAAATATTCATTCTTCTAAGAGTATATGGGTGAAAATTGAGAGGGTGGTCGGTTTTGCAGAGGTCTCATTTTGGTAAACAAAGGGAAGAAACACAGGAACCTGTGAAAGTAGAAAAGAAACAGATTGCAGTAGATTATCTGGAAAAGTATATCTTAATGAACCACTTGAACAGGAACGCACTTAAATACATCCCGGGAATGCGCAACAAGGAGAAAAAGCCAGCAACAATCTGTTTAGCTTATTTCCATAATAAAATAATACAGATAACAAAACTTCCCAATGGTAATCAATTGCCAGAAACGCGCCTTAAAGAAAATGATGTATGTTCGAATGACTATACCTCGCCAAGCAAACCACTGGTTTTAGATGTATGGGTTCTGAAATACCAGAATGCGCAGGGAGAGAAGACGTGTGAACTATATCTCATTTAAGAACGAATATAAAACAGGTTACTAAACACCATAGAAAAGAAGACTAAACCTGCTTTTTTGAAAGGCTGAAAACACATCCAGCAGATACAAATAAACGGCTAAAAACAAATTATCTTCATGAAGAGAAATCTTTTTCTTCATGAAGATAAAAATTTATTTTCACGACAAAAAATATTTCTTTTCATGAAAATAATTCGAAAGTAATGATGGATTAGGGGTGCAACACCTTTTCAATTGCACTTATGCGTCATGATATTCAGCACCATATCATCGGTGTTGCACATCGCTTCCTTACCTATGCTTGTGAGGTTACGGATGGACTTGTCGACATCTTCATCGATGATTCCCTCGGCCGCCGTCACGTGTTTGCCCTCCATGGACAGGGTGGCGGAAAGGATAGCCGTGGAGACACCGGACGAAATCTTCAGCGAACAGCTGGGCTTGGCACCGTCGCAGATCATGCCGGTAAGATTGGCTATCATATTCTTCACGGAGTGACAGACATTCACGTAATCACCTCCCATCAGATAGGTGATGCCGCAGCTGGAACCGATACTTGCCACCACACAGCCGCAGAGGGCCGACAGCGCACCGAGGCTCTGCTTGATGTAGATGGCGGTAAGGTGACTTAGGACGAGCGCACGGATGAGTTCTTCCCGCGTATTCTCGTTCTCCTTGGCAAAAACGGCTACCGGATTGGTGGCACAGATACCCTGGTTGCCGGAACCGCTGTTGCTCATCACAGGAATCAGGGCACCGCCCATGCGGGCATCGCAGGCAGAAGCAGTCTTGGCTATGATGTGCGAATAGATGCTGTTCCCGAAGATACCACGGCTCAGCGGACGGTCCATGATCTTCCCCAGGCAATGCCCGTAATTTCCCTTCAATGCCTCCGCCGCAGCACGGAGATTGTAGCGTTTGGCTTCCAGGATGAAGTCTATTTCCTCCACCGGAGTAGTTGTGGCAAAATCCCATACCGTACGGAGATCCAGACAGAGCTGCGCAGTATCAGCAGCAGCCGCACTCGGCTTCAGTCTGTCGAGCAGGACTTTCCCGTCGGTTTCTTCGAAGACAATGTTCGTATGACTTCCGCTGATGACGGCCGTCGCACGGTGTCCGGCGGTTTCACAGCAGACTTCTATATACAGTTTCTCCGTGATACCTTCCTTCAGCTTGATGTCAATCCGGTCCTCACCGATGAACCGCTTTCCGGCTTCCAGACTTTCCGGCGTAAGATCCTTGATGACCTCCAGCCGGTAGTCCGACTTCCCGATCAGGACACCCAGGGCAATGGCGATAGGCAGCCCGATCATCCCTGTGCCCGGGATGCCCACTCCCATGGCGTTCTTCAGGATGTTGGCGGAAAGCAGTACGCTGACTTTTTCCGGTTTCTCTCCCAGCAACTCTGTGGCACGTGCGGCACACAACGCCACCGCCATCGGCTCTGTACAGCCCACGGCAGGGACTACCTGCCGGTGGATCAACTCGATAATCTGTTCTCTGATATTCGGCTCAAGCATAATGATTGTTATGGGTTTAGTCTGACGCTGTTATGATCACAAGGGTTATTCAGTTCCTCCGGCATCAGTGTGCCAGAGGCAGGATTTCGCCTAATTCCCGGCGCATGGCATCCATCTTCTGCCGTCGTTCGATAGAGAAAGTAGAGTCGTGCGCCTCCACGTAGTCGAACAGACAGTACGCTTTCTCCTGCAACATCTGCCGCAAGGGCTGCCCTTTGTAGCTCGCTTCGGCATACAGCAGTTCCGCAAGCATGCCGATCCGATCTGTCCGCTCGTCCTCCTTCCACTGCTCTCCGGCATATTTCAGCAGGTCGCCGACAGAGAGGTTGCGCAGGTCGTCATATTCTCCGACGTACTGTCTGTAAAGGTCTTTCAACTCCTTATCCCGCTTCAGGTCGTCTTCTTTCTTCACGAGAAAACGCGACACGGCAGCGTTGAATTCCTCTATCAGGCGAATAAAATAATCTCGTTGTAACATAGTAGGTTTCCGTTTATGGTACAAAAGTAAAGAAAAAAATGGTATAAATCCACTTTTCATGGAGTTTTTACACAAAAAGTCAATGGGAACGTTTCCCGGCTTGGGCTATGAAACAGATAATACCCGCTCCTAAAGAATCTTACTTCTTCCGGCCAAAGTCGGCCGGTATCTCGCCCCACTGCCTTGTCTCCCATTTGATGACAGGTGTCGTGACCTTATGGGTCTTGAGCCAGTGCTCGGCACGGGCGATGACCTGATAGAGCTGTTCGGTCTCCGCATTGCGGACAAGTGTCGTCTTGCAATGCTTCTTGTTCACCCACAGGATGGCATTGTAGGAATCGCTGTAGATGACCTTGTCTGTTATTCCCTGCCGCTCCATCAAGGCCAAGGCGTGGACGATGGCAAGGAACTCTCCGATGTTGTTCGTCCCCAGCACGGGGCCGAAATGAAACACCTGCAGCCCGGTCTGCAAGTCGATACACCGGTATTCCATCGGTCCGGGATTGCCGGAACAGGCGGCATCGACAGCCCAGGCAGCCCGTCCCTCCGAGACTGGGGAAGGCTGCGTACCTGTCCGTTGCTTGTAATCTGTTCGCATGTTATCTTGTCATGTATTCCTGGTCTGGCCGTCCGGCCATTACAGCTTCCGTCGCTCATATCGCTTTCCCGGCTTTTCCTGACGGCATCCCGTCAGGCCTCCTCCCCCTTCGGGGAGAGGGGCGGGACTTTCCCTTACATTCTCTCCGGCACCTCAATGCCCAGCAGTGCCATACCGTTCCTGATGACTTTTGCCACATTCTTCGCCAAGACAAGCCGGGTGATCTTCTCGGCCTCGGTGTCAGCGCTGAGGATGCTGTAGTCATGATAGAACTGGTTGAACTCCTTGGTCAGTTCGTAACAGTAGTTGGCGATGCCGCTGGGACTGTAGTCGATGCCTGCCTGTGCGACGGCAGTACCGAAGTCGTTGAGCTTCTGGATGAGTTCTATTTCCTTCTCGTTCAGCGGGGCATCATCGGCCAGCGATGCCGGCAGGAGGATGTCCTGCGCCGCTGCCTTGCGGAGAATGCTGCGGATGCGGGCGTAAGTGTACTGGATGAACGGACCCGTGTTACCGTTGAAGTCGATGGACTCTTCGGGATTGAAGAGCATGTTCTTGCGTGCGTCCACCTTGAGGATAAAGTACTTCAGAGCTCCCATTCCCACGATGCGTGCTATCTCGTTCTTCTCTTCCTCGGTGATGCCCTCGAGCTTGTTCACCTTGTCTTCGCTGAGTTTCTTGGCATTCTCTATCATGGAGGCGACCAGATCGTCGGCATCGACAACCGTACCCTCACGGCTCTTCATCTTGCCGTTCGGCAGTTCGACCATGCCGTAGGAGAAGTGTACAAGATCCTTGCCCCACTTAAAGCCCAGACGGTCCAAGAGGATGGAAAGCACCTGGAAGTGGTAGTTCTGCTCGTTCCCGACGACGTAGATCATCTTGTCGATGGGGAAGTCGTTGAAGCGCATCTCGGCCGTACCGATGTCCTGCGTCATGTAGACCGACGTACCGTCCTTGCGCAGCAGGAGCTTCTGGTCCAGCCCCTCTTTGGTGAGGTCGGCCCATACGGAGTTGTCGTCCTTGCGGAAGAACAGTCCCTTCTCCAGACCTTCTTCCACCTTCTTCTTGCCGACAAGGTAAGTGTTCGACTCATAGTAGATCTTGTCGAAGCTCACGCCCAATGCCTTGTAAGTCTCGTCGAAACCGGCATACACCCAGCTGTTCATCTTCTCCCACAGCGCACGTACCTCCGGGTCGCCCTGCTCCCACTTGACGAGCATCTCGTGTGCTTCCTTGATCAGCGGTGCTTCCTGTTCGGCTTTTTCCTTGGCGGCATCAGGTGTCATGCCCTCCTTCTCATACTGTTCCTGCAACTGTCTGCACTCTTCTTTGAAGTGCTTGTCGAAGAGGACATAGAAATCACCGATCAGGTGGTCGCCCTTCTTGCCGGCCTTCTCGGGCGTGATGTCGTTGCCCCACTTCAGCCAGGCCAGCATCGACTTGCAGATATGGATGCCGCGGTCATTGACGATGTTTGTCTTCACCACCTTGTTGCCGTTGGCTTCCATGATCTGTGCCAGCGACCATCCGAGCAGGTTGTTGCGCACGTGGCCGAGGTGAAGGGGCTTGTTGGTGTTCGGTGAAGAGTATTCGATCATTACCAGCGGACTGTCTACCGTCACCCTTTTCTCACCGAACTTCTCATCGGCATTGATGTCGTTCAGCAGTCCTGTCCATGCCGCCTGTGCGATGACAAGGTTGAGGAATCCCTTGACGACATTGAAGTCGGCAACCGCCTTGCAGTTCTTCTTCAGGTATTCGCCCAGTTCCTGCGCCGTCTCCTCGGGCTTCTTGTGCGAGGTCTTCAGCAGCGGGAAGGTGACGAGGGTGAGGTTGCCCTTGAAATCGCTGCGTGTCTTCTGCAGCTGGATCATCTTCTCCGGAACCTCGGTTCCGTATAACTCCTTGACAGCTGCAAGTGCAGCACCGGTAATTTGCTCTTCTATCTTCATCTTTCGTTTGTCTTTTATTCTGATTGCAAAGTTACGGAAAATCAGCCGAATAACAGAGAAGCAGGATTGTTAATTCACCATTCATAGCCCAAAATCCATATACCCACCTGCTCCCATTCTACGCATTCAACCCGCCAGAATACATATTTTTTAAAGAAAATCTACAGAAATATTCTTATTCTCCATATAATACCTTATCTTTGCAAACGATTAACTTCTAAATTAAAACAACATGACAAAGAGATTTCAGCAATGGGCGTATGCCCTTGCAACGGGCGTGATTGCCCTGACAATGTGTTTCAGTATCAGTGCGTGCAGCAGTGACAATGACGACAACAACGGAGGTGACGGAATCAGTCCTGTCCTTTTCAGCGACTTCAATGGGATGATTGGCGTCAACTATCCATTGGGATTTACCGGCCAATTCGTAGGTTTCTCCATCCCGAAGAGCATGGCGGGAAAAGAAGTCGACCTGACGAAGCCGGGCGAATGGACTGCCGGCGGCTCCGTTGTGAAAGGACTGTACAACTATGATGACCATTTCTTCCAGAAAGGCAGCTATGTCTATCTTCGCCAGACCGGCGAGCACGAGATAGAGCTCCGCTTCAAGTTCATCTGGAAAGACGGGACAAAGGAAGGCAGCTACAAAGGCAGGATGACCACACAAAAGGATGCCCTCGACTGGGCACACAAGCAAGGTCTGTATTAACAGGTAAGACTGCCGACGGACAGGAAAGTCCCTGTATCAAAATGAAACAGGCGGACAGACGAAAGGGTCTGTCCGCCTGTTTTGCGGTTTCATGCAGGGCATACGCATCATCCCACCTGGCTGCCGGGCTTCACCTCGCCCAGCGTCGTCGTAACGGTGAGCGACCCGTCGGAGTTGACGGCCGAGAGAATCATTCCCTGGCTCTCGATGCCCATCATCTTGCGGGGGGCGAAGTTGGCAACGAAGAGAACGTCCTTGCCTGTGAGCTGTTCCGGCTCGTAGTAGGCGGCGATACCGCTGAGGATGGTACGCTCCGTACCGGAACCGTCGTCGAGGGTGAACTTCAGCAGCTTCTTGCTCTTCTTCACCTTCTCGCACCGGAGGATGTGGCCTACACGGATGTCCAGCTTCTCGAAGTCGTCGAAAGGAATCTCCCTCTTCACCGGATCGGCCTTGTAGGCAGTCTCCTCGTTGGCCTTGCGTGTCTCTTCCAGCTTGCGGAGCTGAGCCTCGATGGCCTCGTCTTCAATCTTATCGAAAAGGAGTTCCGGTTCGGCCAGCTGCTTGCCGGCAGGAAGCAGGTCGGTAGACCCAAGCTCGCTCCAGTCGTATTCCGTCATGTTGATCATGCTGCGGAGCTTCTTGCTGCTGAACGGAAGGAACGGCTCGAAGGCGATGCTGAGGTTGGCGACGAGCTGGAGCGAGAGGTTGAGGATGGTCTCCACGCGCTTCGGATCGGTCTTCCATACCTTCCACGGCTCACACTCGGTGATGTACTTGTTGCCGATGCGGGCAAGATTCATCGCCTCCTTCTGCGCCTCGCGGAACTTGAACGCCTCGAGATAAGCCTCCACCTTTTCCTTGACATCTTTGAACTCCTGGATAGCCTGGCGGTCGACATCGTGCAGCTCGCCGCAGGCAGGAACGACACCGTCCCAGTACTTCTTCGTCAGCTGCAGCGCACGGTTCACGAAGTTGCCGTAGACAGCCACCAGCTCGGAGTTGTTGCGCTCCTGAAAGTCCTTCCAGGTGAAGTTGTTGTCCTTGGTCTCCGGAGCGTTGGCTGTCAGCACATAGCGCAGCACATCCTGCTTTCCTTCAAAGTCGCGGAGGTACTCATGGAGCCACACGGCCCAGTTCTTGCTCGTGGAAATCTTGTTGTCCTCGAGGTTCAGGAACTCGTTTGCCGGCACATTGTCGGGCAGGATGTAACCGCCGTGCGCCTTCAGCATCGTCGGGAAGATGAGACAGTGGAAGACGATGTTGTCCTTTCCGATGAAGTGGACGAGACGCGTCTCCGGGTCCTGCCACCACTTCTGCCAGCTGCCGAAACGTTCGGGGGCGCTGTCGCACAGTTCCTTGGTGTTCGAGATATAGCCGATCGGCGCATCGAACCATACGTAGAGTACCTTTCCTTCAGCCCCTTCAACCGGGACAGGGATGCCCCAGTCGAGGTCGCGGGTCATGGCACGGGGCTGCAGGTCCATATCGAGCCAGCTCTTGCACTGTCCGTAGACATTCGGACGCCACTCCTTGTGGTCCTCGAGAATCCACTGCTTCAGCCACTCCTGATAGTTGTTCAGCGGCAGATACCAGTTCTTCGTCTTCCTGATGACGGGCTGCGAACCGGAGATGGTAGAGTGCGGGTTCTTCAGTTCCATCGGGCTGAGGTCGCTTCCGCACTTCTCACACTGATCGCCGTAGGCGTTGGGATTGCCGCAGTGAGGACATTCGCCCATGATGTAACGGTCGGCAAGGAACTGACGGGCTTCCTCGTCGTAATACTGTTCGCTCTCCTTTTCGACGAGCTTGCCGTCATAGTAGAGCTTGCGGAAGAAGTCGGAAGCGAACTTGTTGTGGGTGGGACTAGTCGTGCGGCTGTACACGTCGAACGAGATGCCGAACTCCTCGAACGAATCCTTGATCAGCTTATGATAGCGGTCGCACACGTCCTGCGGCGTGACACCTTCCTTCTTGGCACGGATCGTGATGGGCACACCGTGCTCGTCGCTGCCGCCGATGAAGACGACCTCCCGCTTCTTCAGCCGGAGGTAACGTACATAGATGTCTGCCGGGACATACACGCCGGCAAGATGTCCTATATGTACACCGCCGTTGGCGTAAGGCAGAGCTGCCGTCACCGTGGTGCGCTTGAATTTCTTTTCTTCCATAAAATGTCTGCTTGTTGTTTCTTTGCTGCAAAGTTACTGTAAATAAGGTAAACGGCAAAGGAATTATAGATAAAAGCCTGCTGCGGCATAAGGCTTCAGCCTGCTTTTATTGCTCTTCCGGTTCATTCCCTGCTACAAAGACATCCAAGACCCGATGCACTGGGAACAGCATTCCCAGCGTTTGGGAACTGCATTCCCGGTGTCTGGGAATGCTGTTCCCGACCGATTGGGAATGAAGTTCTCATGCCCGGTCTGACAACAGGATGCTGGCTCCGCAGCCAGAAGACGCAGACCGGAGGAATCCGTCTGACCGCCTGACACTGCAGTTCAGAATGCCACATACGGGCGCAGGCGTTCGAGAGCCTCGGGCGTGAAGTCCTTTGACAGGCGGAGCTGTGAGAGGTCGGTCAGCTTTCCCTTCAGCCTTCTGTAGTCGCAGATGGCCCGGGCCTGATAGAAATTCAGGTAAGGATGGCGGCGGAGCTGGCCGAGGGTGGCCGTATTGAGATTCATCCTGTCCGTATGCGGACTGCTGACAGAGAAGTAAGGCAGCGACTCTTCCGGAAAGCCTTCTATCTCCAGCAGCTGTCCGACAGCCACGTATCCGCCCAGCCGCCTGCCGTAGCTGATGATGGCACGTGCCCATCCCGACCCTATTCCGGGGACCTTTTTCAGCTGGGTGGTGTCGGCGACAGCGAGATTGACGTGCTCGCCCACCTTCAGTTTCAGCGGATAGCGGAGCGTGTCACGGTCGTATGCCCTGTAGGGCTGATACGTGTTCTTTTCCTTATACGCTTCGTAAGCCGCATGGGCAGCCCGCCTGTCGGCTTCTTTCCGGGCAATGTAAGCCTGTACGGAAGACAGAGTGGAGGCCGGCTCGTAATCGTCGCCGATTGTGATATAAGGTTCTAATTCCCTGTATTGTCTGCGAGTAAGGCCATAGAGACGTGCGAAGTCCATCGGCGAACGGTAGATGCCTCCTTTGGAACGGTACTTCAGGATATTCCGTACCTGGAAGGGAGCAAGTCCCAGCTGCAGCAACTGGTCAGAGGTGGCGGTATTGGGATCGAAAGGGAAAAGATGTTTCCTTTCTTCCGTCACGAAATCCGGCATCCGGATCCGTCTGGAAAAGGAGGAGGATGCCTTGCCGCCTACGCTGTCGGTTTTCACCTCTGCTGTTTCCGATGTCAGGCTACCTGAAAAGATGACCAGACCGAGACAGCCTGTAATGAACAGCAGCAGCAGGAAAACAACTTTCCGGTCGGAGCGATGAAGATAGAAGAGAGACTTAAGGTCCATAGGATATAGGTTTTAGATGATGAAGAAAAGTCTTCCCCAGCCCCTCCCAAAGAGGAAATATGATGAAAAGGGGATGGACGAAGGCCGGCGACGAAAAGCAGAGACAGAAATGGCGTGCAGGAACAGGCCATGCCGGATAGTACCTGGCGACATCAGATGGGAGTCATCACGCCCGCCCCGGAGGAAGGGAGGAGGGAGTGAGAACTGGCAAATCCGGCATCCATTCCTGCTTCAAAACACTCCTAACTGGTGCAGGAAGATGGCAAGGATAGCCAGCGGACAGATGAAGTGCACCAGGAAATAGTAAGCACCGAAGAAGATGCTGCGGGAGGTGCCCCAGTTCGTGAACTCATCCCTGACCAGCCGCTTCGGGACATACCAGCCGATAAACAGACAGGTGAGAAGACCGCCGACAGGAAGGAATATCTGTCCGGTCACGAAGTCGAAGACATCGAAGAGATCGGTACCCGCCACCTGGAGGAAGCTCCAGTCGCCCAGCGACAAGGAACATACGGCTCCGATAAGGAAACAGCCGCCCGTCACGATCATTGCCGCACGGGGACGGCTGATATGCAGTTCCTCCTGAAAAAAGGCCGTGCTCACTTCGTGCAGGGAGATGAGGGAGGTAAGGGCGGCCATGGATAGAAGCAGATAGAACGACAGGGAGATGACATATCCCACGACTGGCATGGAGGCGAACGCCTGTTCAAAGACGTTCGGCAACGTGATGAAGATGAGCGACGGGCCGCTGTCAGGGCTCACGCCCACAGAGAAAGCCGCCGGGAAGATCATCAGGCCGGCAAGGATGGCGACGACCGTATCGATGACGCCGATCTGTACGGCGGAATTCAGCAGTTTCGTATGCCGGCTGTAATAAGAGGCATAGGTACAGATACAGCCCATCGCAATGCTCATGGAATAGAACGACTGTCCCAGGGCACCCAGGAAGACATCACCCGTTACCTTGCTGAAATCGGGCTTCAGCAGGAACTCGACACCCTTTCCTGCTCCCGGAAGAAGACATGAGGCGACGACAATGGCAAGAAGCAGCAGGAAAAGGGCGGGCATCATGATTTTCGAAGCACGCTCTATACCGTTCCTTACACCATGGATAATCACGTAGTGGGTGATGAGGAGTATGACAGCCGTCCACAGAACCGGTTTCCACGGATTGGTGGAAAAGTCGGAGAAATAAGACTGGAAATACGCAGGAGATCCATGCAGATGGCCCACGACAGAAGCCAGGCCGTACTGAAGACACCAGCCGGAGACAACCGCATAGTAACCGGTGATAAGAAAGCCCGTGAGGACTCCAAGGTAACCCACCCACTTCCAGGCTGTTCCGTCGGACAGCTTCGTGTAGGCACGTGCGGTGTTCGAGGCTGCGTGGCGGCCGATGATGAACTCGCTGACCATGCACGGCAGGCCCAGAAGCAGGATACAACCGATATAAATCAGGATGAAGGCCGCACCGCCATTCTGCCCTGCCATATAGGGGAAACGCCACACGTTGCCCAGACCGACAGCACCGCCTGCCGTGGCAAGAATCATTCCCAGTTTACTTCCGAACTTTGCTCTTTTTTGTTGGACCATGTAAATTCACTTTGAACAGATACGCAAAATTACGAAAAAATATCTACTTTTGTATCAAATCAAAAGTGAAATATGAATTTATACAGACATATCCTAATGAGATACCCTTTCAGCAGTGTCATTATCATCGGTATCTGGGTATTGTGTTTCATGGATATCCCGGAGACCCCACTGAGTGAAGTCCGGTTTATAGACAAGTGGACACACAGTGCCATGTACCTCATATTGGGACTGAGCATCAGCCTTGAATACCTGCGCACGAAAAGGCGTGGCAGCTACAGAACCCTCGTGCTATGGGCAGGACTCATGCCCGCTGTCATGGGCGGACTCATCGAGATTCTCCAGGCCAACTGCACGGGCGGAAGGCGGAGCGGTGAGTGGCTCGACTTCCTGGCAGATGCGGCAGGGACGGTGACAGCCTTGGTTATCGGTATTCTTCTGGTACGCTGCCGCGCCAGATCCTGAACGGATTCCGGCGCAGATGTGAGTTGTAGAAATGCCGGTTACCGGTCACCTCCATGCCGATAAAGCCGGGCTTTTCAAAGGCTTCATCCTCACTCCCAAGTTCTACTTCCGCCATCACCAGACCTTCGTTGTCGCCATGGAATTCATCCACCTCGAAGGTATGTCCGCCGAAAGGAACAAGATACCTATGCTTGTCTATCACCCCCGGCTCGCACAGCAGCATGAGCTGCCGCGCCTCCTCAAGCGTAATTTCCTTCTCGAATTCATAGCGGGACAGACCGCCGTCATGTGACGGTCCCTTGATGGTCAGATACCCCCTGTCGTCCCGGATACGGATACGGACGGTATTGACAGCGGCAAAATACCCCTGCTGTATATGGCTGCAGCTGCTTGCCAGCCGTTTCCAGTCCATCTTCTTGTGTACCAGGAATTTCCTTTCTATCTCTAATCCGCTCATCTACTTTTCTCATCAACAGGCCAGAACACGGTCCTTCAGCATCGACGGACTCTGACTGCCCCTCACATCGGGGGGAGTCCTGACACTTTGCAACCGTTCACCCGACCGCTTCCCTACCTCGTTCTGACGCTGTCAGATATTCGCTGTTGCGACGATTACATAGGCAATGGCCAGCAGAATCAGCACCGCACCTATCCAGAAGATGATGCGTTTGGCCTGCTTTTCCTGTTTCTGTTCACGTACTTTGCGGTTCAGTTTGCTTCTTTCACTCATAGTTATATTCTTTTAAAAGGTTGATTCTCTGGAAGGGAGTGATGTGGAGGATAGGCAAGGGTAAACGATGATGGGACGGTGATAAGCCTTACCCTGACCGGCTTCCGCAGGCCCCCGCCCTTCGAAGGATTCGGGGGAAGGTCTCGATCCTTCCTTCTGCAGGGGAAGCGGGAGACTATTCCTCTGACGGAAACTCCATCAGGTAAGCCTTGATGAAAGCGTCAATCTTGCCGTCCATCACACCATCCACATCCGATGTCTGGTAATTCGTGCGGTGATCCTTCACCCGCCGGTCGTCAAAGACGTAGCTGCGAATCTGGCTGCCCCACTCAATCTTCTTCTTTCCGGCCTCTATCTTCGCCTGCTCCTCCATGCGCTTCTTCATCGCACGGTCGTAGAGCTGCGACTTCAACAGCTGCATGGCCTTGGCACGGTTCTTGGGCTGGTCGCGGGTTTCCGTATTCTCGATGAGAATCTCTTCCTGCTCTCCCGTGTCCGGATCTTCATACTGGTAACGCAGGCGGACACCCGACTCCACCTTGTTGACGTTCTGTCCGCCGGCACCGCTCGATCGGAAAGTGTCCCAGCTGACACGTGCCGGATCGACATATACCTCGATGGTATCGTCTACCAGCGGCGTGACAAAAACACTGGCGAAACTCGTCATGCGCTTGCCCTGTGCATTGAACGGACTGACGCGGACCAGACGGTGGACGCCGTTCTCACTCTTCAGATAGCCATAGGCATACTCGCCGCCCTCGAACTTCATCGTCACGCTCTTGATGCCGGCTTCGTCGCCTTCCTGGATGTCAGAAACCGTGACCTTATAGCCGTGTGCCTCGCCCCAGCGCATATACATCCGCATGAGCATGGACGCCCAGTCCTGGCTCTCCGTGCCGCCGGCACCGGAGTTGATCTTCATCACACACTCCATCGGGTCTTCCTCCTGGCGCAGCATATTCTTGAGTTCCAGGTCTTCAATCACCTTGAGTGCCTTGGCGTAAGCCGCATCAACTTCCTCCTCCGTAACGAGTTCGTCCTTGTAGAAATCGAAAGCCAGCTGCGTCTCTTCCGTCAGCGACCGGGCTTCATCATAGCCTTTGATCCACTTTTCAATGTCCTTGACCTTCTTCATCTGCTCCTGCGCACGCTTCGGGTCATCCCAGAAATCGGGAGCCTGCGTGCGGAGCTGCTCTTCTTCAAATTCAATCCGCTTCCTGTCAATGTCGAGATAGCGGTGCAGTGCGTCTGTACGCACCCGGATATCTTTTAGCTGGTCTGCTGTTATCATTTTTCTTCTTTTTATCGTTGGCTGAATCAAGGGGGAAATCAGGACTTGACGACATTAGCAGGGCTGACAACACCGGCAATATCAGTAATGATAGCCAAGAGGATGATCAACCCGCCAATCTGTCCATCCATCACTCTGCCTACTCTTCATACATCTTGTCAATCACATCCTGATAGTGGCGGTTGACAACCGAACGCTTCAGCTTCAGCGTATTCGTCAGTTCACCGCTCTCCATCGAGAAATGATGTGGAAGAAGCGTGAAACGCTTGATCTGCTCGTAAGGTGCGAGACGCTGCTGCAAGGTTTCGATACGCTCACGCATCATCGCATTGACCTGCCTGTTCCGGCACAGCTCTTCACGGTCGTTGAACTCGATGTGGTTCTCCTTTGCCCATTCCTCCAGCACATCGTATTCGGGAACAATCAGTGCAGAGACGAACTTCCGCTGGTCGGCGATGACGGAAATCTGCTCGATGAACTTATCCACCAGCAGCATGCCCTCCACCATTTGCGGCGCGACGTATTTGCCGTTGGAAGTCTTGAAGAGGTCCTTGATGCGCTCCTTAAGGAACAGTTCACCGTCCTTGAGATAGCCCGAGTCGCCAGTGTGGAAGAATCCGTCCTTGTCGAAGACCTCCGCATTCGTCGTATCACGGCGGAAATAGCCCGGCATGATGGTAGGCCCCTTCAGCATCACTTCGCCCTCGTCACTGATCTTTATTTCTATGCCTTCAATCGGACGGCCTACAGACCCGATGGTATAAGGCTCGCCCAGATGGTCGCAGCTGACCGTGGCCAGGCTTTCCGTCAGACCGTAGCCGACGATCATGTTCAGTCCGATGCTGTGTACGAATTCCTCGACCTCAGGTGAAACGTAGGCACCTGCCGTCGGGAAGATATTCGGATGTTCCAGCCCCAGCTGCTTTCGGACGAGGCTCAAAATCGTCCTGTTGACGACCCTGTACTCCATCTCCAGTGCCAGCGGGACACGTTTTCCACGCGACAGGTACTGCACATTGCGTTTTCTTCCGACGCTCAGGGCGTGATAGAAGAGCTTGCGCTGTACGGCACCGGAATTGTCCATGCGTTCCTTGACAGCCACGTAGACCTTCTCCCAGAAACGGGGTACGGCCGACATACACGTCGGATGCGTCTCCCGCATGCTCTGCTGAATCTCCTTCGGATAAGTGTTCACGATCATCTGTGCCCCTTCGGAAAGTACCAGATAAGCCCATCCACGCTCAAAGACATGAGCGAAAGGCAGGAAATTGATGATACGGTCTTTTTCATCCACCGGCACACACCTGTCGTTTGCTTCCAGTGCCGCACGGTACATCCTGTAGGTCAGCACGACGCCCTTGCTCTCCCCCGTCGTACCGCTCGTGTAAAGAATATTGCAGATATCATCTTCTTCCGCCGCCGCCCAGCGTTCCTCGACCTCCGGTTCCCGCGGCAGTCCCTCGCCCAACTTCAGGAAATCTTCAAAGTAAATGCTGTTGGGGTCATGCGAACTGATACGCACGCTCGGGTCGAAGACGATGATGCGTTCCAGCGTAGGACAGAGTGCGGCGACACGGTGCGCCTTGTCGTACTGCTCCTGCTCGCCTGCAAAAAGGAATCTTACGCTTGCATTCTGAATCATGTATTGTATCTGCTGCTCTGAGCTGGTGGCATAAAAAGGAATACTGATTACGCGGACACCGTATGCGCCGAAGTCAGTATAAAGATACTGGATGCAGTTCTGCGCAAACACCGCAATCGTCTCCTGCGGTTTCAAGCCGAGGTTCAGCAGTGCGTTGGAAACCTCCTTCACACGCATGGAGAACTGATTCCACGAAACAGTCTTCCACTTCAGGCTGCCGAAGCTGCGGAAGGTCAGTACCGGTCTTGCACCGTATTTCTTGGCTTGTTCATGAATAAGAACAGAGAGATGACAATTCGTCTGCATTGTTTTCTGGTTTTACATGCTGCAAAAAACATGGAAGGAGCAAGGGAAACCTGCCCCACATTTTCCAAGCGCAGCTTATTTTTTGCAAATATAAACATTTATCTGCAAAGCAGGAAATAATTTAAGTACTAAATTGCAATTTCCCCTCTTCCCATACCTCTTGTTCTACTACGAAAAAAAGAACAATTATGTTCTTTCACAGAGCATTTTAACCTGTCTGGAAATTGACTGGATTCACTCCGGAATCCTGCCGACCGTCACTCGGATTTCAAACAAGCCTTACTTGGGCCTCAATAGGGCCTTACTTGAGCTTCAATCAGGCCTTACTTGCACGGCAAGTAGGCACATCTTCCCACGCACCTTGTAACCAGCTGAAAATCAGATGATTCACAACCTGTTCTTACAAACATGAAAGCACATCAGAGTCCGCAGTCCACAACCTCTTCACAGAATCCTTTTTATCTTCACGAACAACCCGTCACTTCTGCCACCAGAGAATTGCGGGCGACAGAAGTCGTATGACAGAACGAGGCCCGGAGAAGAGTCCTCACACCGCTCCTCTCCGGGCCTCTCGTATATATAATAAGGTGTCAGCCGGATCAGCGCAGCCACTGTTCCGGATTCAGCTTGGCTGTTTCCTTGCGCAGCTGGAACTGCAGGATGCCGCTCCTGCCGACAGTACCGATGGTCTGGCCCGTGCCGACTTTCTGTCCCTTTCCGACACTGACAGAACCGAGATTGGCATAGACAGAGATATAGATACCGTGGCGGACCATCACGACACTCATGCCGCCCGCCATGAAGACACCGCTCACCTCGCCCATGAAAACGCTGCGGACAGCACTGCCCGGCGCACCTTTGATGTTGATGCCGTCGTTGTTCAGCCGGATGTTCGACATACCGGCGACGTTATACTGGCCGAAATGGCTGACGATGCGCCCCGACAGCGGCATCGGCAGCCGGCCGCGGTTGTTGGCGAAACTGCCGGTTATGGCTCGGTCGGCAGAGCTGAGCATATCATTGCTTTCTGAAGCCGAAGCCCTCGCAGCAGCTGCCTCGCGGGCAGCGCGCTCACGGTCGGCAGCCGCTTTGCGCTCGGCTGCCACACGGGTGGCCTCAGCCTCCCGGGCAGCCTGGTCGGCACGGGCCTTCTCCTGGTCGGCCCGGGCTTCCGCCTTCTCCTGGGCGGCACGGGCTGCAGCTTCCTGTTGCTCGGCCTTGCGGATGGCCCGTTCCCGGGCGGCGGCACGCTCTTTCTGCAATGCCTCCTGACGTGTCTTCTCGGCGGCGGCACGGGCTGCAGCGGCTTTTGCGGCCGCTTCCTGACGTGCCTTCTCGGCGGCTTCAGCAGCCGCACGGGCAGCCGCCTTGGCTTTCTCCTCACGTGCCCTGGCTTCGGCAATACGCCGTGCATTCTCACGGGCAGCCGCCTCAGCAGCCGCTTTCTTGCGTGCAAGTTCCTCCGCACGTTTTCTTGCGGCAGCGGCACGGGCAGCCGCCTGCGCCTTGGCTTCGGCGATGGCGCGGGCACGGGCCTTCTGTATCTCTATCTGGATGAGGCGGTCGATCTGAGCGTTCAACGCCTGCTGCTGCTGGCGACGCTGTGCAATGACACCCTGAAGCACCTTCTGGTCATTCTGCAGAGAGGCCACGACCGTCTGCTGCTCGACACGCTTCCGTTCCATCTGGGCATGAACCTGCCGGTCCTTGTAGAGCAGATTGCTCTTGTTCCCGCGCACCTGCTTCAGCTGCGTATGCTTCTGGTCCACCTGCTGCTGCTTGGCCTTGAGCTGCTCGCCCTGCGCCCGCTGGTAGGCAGCATACTCCCGTACGAAGCGGAGACGGCGGTACATCTGCGTCAGGCTCTTGGCAGAGAAGACGAACATGAGCTTGTCCTGTATGCTGCGGTGACGTGCCATGTAGCGCATGGAGCGGATGAAACGGGCACGCCGTTCGCCCAGCTGCGCCTCGAGGGAGGAGAGCTGCCCTTTCAGGATGCCGATATTCGTGTCCAGCCCTTTGATGTCGGTGGCGATGTTGTCTATCGTCCGCTGGTGCTGACCAATTTCCGTATCAAGCCGGACAATCTTCTGCAGACGGCTGTCGACATCCTTCTGCTTTATCTTCACTTCTTCCTCGTGTTCTGATATTTCTTTCTGCAGCTGCTGGTTCTGCTTCTGCAGACCTTTGATTTCCTCTGTGGTCACATAAGCCGGAGCTTTCGCACTCTTTCTGCCGGTGCGGGCATTGCGCGCGGAGGCCTTGCCACGGACGTTCTGCTGCACCTTTCCCTGTGGCGGCTGGTGTCCCTTGACTTGCGGCTGCCTTCCCTTCACAAGTGGCTGCGGCTGTCCTTTCACCGCAGGAGCCGGCGTTTCTGTCTTTGTCCTACGTGCATTCTTCTGTGCAGCCCCACTCTTTCCTGTACCGATTGAAGGAGCCGGTATAGACTGGACAACAGGTGTCTTCAGCTTTGTTCCATTCTTCTTCGTATGCTGGGCGAAAGTAGTCAGCACACCGATTGACGAGAACAGGAATAATAGAAAAAGTCGTTTCATTTAAAAGTTCATTAGTTTGCCGAGGATTTCCTCTACACTTACTTTCGTGTACTTATCCGAAGGAGTCGTGAAAGGCTCCCAGTCACTGGCATCGCTGAAGCCGTCGAGTTCAAAGCTGGCTTTGAGCGCCTTCGCCGGCCGCTGACCGATGGCCGGCGTATGGATTTCTACGGACTGACTGGCCGGGAACTGCTTTGAACCGAAGGGTTTGAAATCTTTATAGAACCAGGACAGTTCTGATGTGCCGTGAGTGGGGCTGGTGTAAGAGACAGCGGTGTGTGCAATCTGATCCCATCGGGCGGGTATGAACCACTTGTAGGTCATCTTGCCATCCCTCAGAACGATTTTCGCACTGCCGTCAACCTCCAGCCGATGGGTATCGACCGAGAACTGTGACATATCGGCCTCGCTCACTCTCTGCTGACGGGGGATGAACAGCTGATTCCAGAAAAGAGCCTGGAGCGTGTAGAAACTGATTCCGTTGTCACGCAGAAAAGCCACATCGTTGTAGTTTGCCTTTACGTATTGCCTGTGAATGCGATCGATGAACAGGACATAATCCTTCGCAAACTCGATGCGCCCCACCTCACTGTGAAGAATCGGAAGGAGGAGCTGCAGACGCACGACTTCATCCTTGCGCATACGGAGAATGCCCGGGACGGTAATGTCCTTACGGCCGTTGTTGACTGTAAAAGTAAGGTTCGACACGACATTCTTCTGGTAGAGCGCCTTGTCGGATATGTGCTGTATGTAGGAAAGCTTATTCCTTGTCGAATCGTCTGCTGTACGAAGTGTGTCACCGGTCGTAGACTTCGGCACGGACTTCAGCACGGGCTTCTGCTCCACCACCGCCTTATGCGTACCGCATGATGCCAGGACGAAGACCGCCATGCCTGCAAGCAATTTTGTTTTCGTTATCATTCTGCTATGTATTTTTTCTGTTGTATCTTTTTCTTCAGCGTAGCACTTGTGTTGCCTCCTTCGAGCGACTGCTGCCAGTACTCGAGTGCCTTTTCCATGTCGCCGGTCTGCGCATAGATGTCGCCGGCATGCTCCTTGACGACACCGCTGAGTGTCGAATCGTTGCGGATGGCCTGCTCTATGTATATCTTTGCTTCCTCATAACGTTTCTCCTGAAAGAGGATCCATGCGTAGGTATCGAGGAAGGTACTGTTGGAAGGCTCTGCCTTGATGGTCTTGTAGCTCATCTGCTCCGCCTTCGCAAGATTCCGGTTCTCCACACTGAGGTAATAGGCATAGTTGTTCAGTGCCGCCGTATTGTCCGGTTTCCACTGCAGACAGCTGTCGTAAGCCTGGAAAGCCTCATCGTTGAGTCCTTTCTCGTGGAGGATGTCGCCCATGATAGCGTAGAAGTCTGACACGATGTCGGGGTTGCTGTCAGGTTTGATCTGGCCGACACCCTTTCGGAAAGTCGTCAGGGCTGCATCATTCTCATGTTTCTGGTACTGTGCCATACCCTGGAAGTAATAGAAAGCCATCTCATCCGGATTGTATTCCAGAGCCGGACGGCAGATGGCAATCACCTTGTCGTAGTCCTCTGTCTCCCAGATATTCTGAATGAGCAATATCCTTGCCCTTGAATTATCAGGTTCTACTTCGATGGCCTGCTCATAGACATGATTGATGTCAGTCTTCGGCATTTTGCGGAGTGTCATGTATGCGGCTTTCAACATGAGGATGTCGGCATTCTCCTGAGGAGCCGCCAGTGCCACAGAGAAGAGCCGCATGACTTCCGTGCTGTCAGGGGTATTGTCCTTCTGGCTGGCTGCTATGACCTGCCGCAGCAGTTCCACCTTTGTATTCTGCTCCGTCTTGGCCGACTGCAGCAGTTCCCGTCTGATCGCATTCACTGTCGTTTGGTCGCCGATGCTGCTGTAGTAATCCATCATCGAGAGCCGGGCGAGCGAATTGTCAGGGTCATTCTTCAGTACGTCACGGTATTTCTGCAGGGCTTCCTTCTTCTTGCCGTTCTGCAGAAGCCAGTTCCCGAACATCACCTGATAGTTGAGTTCAAGGGGATGGCTGTCGACAAGCGACTTCAGTTCGTCATACTCTTTACGTTTCTCTCCCATCTGCTCGTAGATCTGCATCTTACTGAGCGAGATCTGCTCGTTGCTGCCTTCGACGGTCTCCAGCCGTTCCAGCGTACTGATCATCTTCCGGTAATCATTCTGCGAGCCGTAGAGCTGGTAGAGAAGCTGCAGCACATCGGTGCGTGCCTTGTTGGAACCATAGAGCCGTTCATAGGCTTTGATGGCGTCGGGATAATCTTTCTGCGTCACGTAGAGCTGTCCGAGCTTCTCCTGATAGGCCGTGTTGTCCGGGTCAAGTGCCGCCGCCTTCTCGAAGTATGCACGTGCCAGGGAGTCGTTCTTCATGTCCACATAATAGCCCGCCAGCTGGAAATACACCTCCGGTGCCTGCGGATTGAGGTCACGGGCATGGCACAGAAGGTCGAAGGCAGCTGTCAGGTTGCCCATGTCCTGCTGACGCAAAGCCTCCAGGTAGAAGTAATCATAGTTTTGCAGACTGTCCTTCCGGTCGGCCTGCACCGCCAGCGAAGCCCCCGACAATGCCAAGACAAGGACCATCCGGCGCATCTTCACGACATTCAATAAACCGTTACCGAACATTCGTCTGTCTCCTTTCTTTGTCTTCACTTCATACCCGTATGTCCGTAACCGCCTTCGCCCCGTTCGGTCTCGTCCAGTTCTTCCACCTCGACAAACGTCGCCTGTTCGTGGCGTGCGATGACCATCTGGGCGATGCGTTCACCGTCGTTGACAGTGAAAGGCGTACTGGAGAGGTTGATGAGCAGCACCATGATCTCCCCCCGGTAATCGGCATCAACCGTGCCCGGAGAGTTGAGAACGGTCAGCCCATGCTTCAGGGCCAGTCCGCTGCGTGGGCGCACCTGTGCCTCGAATCCGGCAGGAAGAGCGATGTGAAGCCCTGTAGGAATGAGCCTCCGCTCCATGGGCTGCAATACAATCGGGGTGTCGATATTGGCACGGAGATCCATCCCCGCACTCTGTGAAGTGGCATAGGCGGGAAGCTGCTGATGCCCTTTATTGATTACTTTTATCTGTATCATTGTCATATAATAAGGTGCAAAATTAAGCAATTAATACCATAAAACTATATTTATACGGGCTAAAAAGATGGTTTTTAGCCAATTTTAATTACTTTTGCGTGTGGCTTTCAATATTCCGCCTCAACCCGACACCCCGTCGACAATTCATCAACACCCAACACTTATGGACTGGCAACAACTCATCTCCAACAAGCGGCTCGGACAGGAAGACCGGCACGCACTGCGGCACGACGACCGCTCCGAATTCAAACGCGACAGCGACCGGCTGATTTATTCCGCACCGTTCCGGCGGCTGCAGAACAAGACCCAGGTGTTCCCGCTTCCGGGCAGCGTCTTCGTACACAACCGCCTTACCCACTCGCTGGAGGTAGCTTCACTGGGCAAGTCGCTGGGCGATGACGTAGCACGGAAACTGACGGAAGTCCATCCGGAGCTGCGCGGGACGCTCTTCGAAGAAATCGGCACGATCGTACAGACAGCCTGCTATGCGCACGACATGGGGAATCCTCCGTTCGGTCACAGCGGCGAGAAGGCCATCCAGGCATTCTTCACCGAAGGGCCGGGAGCCGGTCTGGAGAAGGATGTGAGCCGCCGCTTCTGGGACGACATCACCCACTTCGAGGGCAACGCCAACGCCTTCCGTCTGCTCACGCACCGTTTCCTGGGCAGGAGGGAGGGGGGCTTCGTCATGACCTACAGCACGCTCGCCAGTATCGTGAAGTACCCCTTCAGCTCTTCCTATGCAGGGAAGCACGGCAAGTTCGGCTTCTTTGCCACGGAGGAGAAAACGTATCAGAAGATAGCAGACGAACTGGGCATCATCCGGAAGGACCGTTCGGAGATGGGCATCTGCTATGTCCGACACCCGCTGACTTATCTGATGGAGGCTGCAGACGACATCTGTTACGAGATCATGGACATTGAAGACTCGCACAAGCTCAAGCTCCTGTCGTCCGAGGAGACCGCCGACCTGCTTCTCGGCTTCTTTGATGAAGACACGAGACAGGGCATCCGCCAGCGCATCGTGGACGAGGGGGTGACCGACCGGAACGAACAGGTGGTCTACTTCCGCGCCTGCGCCGTAGGCCTGCTGGAGGCGGAATGTGTCAGAGCCTTTGTCAGGCACGAGGAGGAAATTCTCAACGGGACATTCGAGGGGTCGCTCATCAAACACATCTCTGAACTCCCCCGACGGGCTTACGAGCACTGTACGGAGGTATCCAAAGACAAGATTTACCGCAGCAAGGCCGTACTCGACGTCGAACTGTCAGGCTATAAGATCATGGAGACACTCATGGAAGCCCTCATCGGTGCTGCCGCAGAGCCGGACCATTTCCACAGCCAGCAGCTCATCCACCGCTTCTCCAGCCAGTACGACATCCAGAGTCCCGACAAGGAGACCCGCATCATGGCTGTGCTCGACTATATCAGCGGCATGACGGACATCTATGCTCTGGACATCTATCAGAAGATAAACGGAATCAGCCTGCCACTGGTATAGTGAAGCCTCCCCCAGCCTCTCAGAAGAAGGGGAGTACCTGACGGAAACCAGTCAAGGTAAGACTCATCATCGCCTATCACCGCCCATCACCGCCTATCATCGCTTATCACCGCTTATCACCGCTTATGGAAAATCAATATAAGAAAACCTTCCCCGACCTCATGGCTGGGAAGAAAATCATCTACGTTCACGGCTTCATGTCAGCCGGATCCACCCACACCGCACAGATTCTGCGCGACTACATGCCCCAGGCAACCGTCATCGCCCCCGACCTCCCCATACATCCCGAGGAGGCGATGGGACTGCTGCGGAATCTCGTCAGCACAGAGAAGCCCGACCTTATCATCGGCACGTCGATGGGGGGCATGTACACAGAGATGCTCTATGGCATCGACCGCATCTGTGTGAACCCTGCTTTCCAGATGGGAGCAACCCTCACCGAAAGCAATATGATGGGGAAACAGGTCTACCAGAACGAACGGCAGGACGGCGTACAGGAGGTCATCGTCACCAAGGCACTGGTGAAGGAATACAGGGACATGACCGAGCAATGCTTCTCGCAGGTGACGGAAGAGGAACGGCAGCACGTCTTCGGGCTCTTCGGCGATGCCGACTCCGTCGTACACACCTTCGATCTGTTCCGGGAACATTACCCGCAGGCCATCCGCTTCCACGGAGAACACCGCCTCATAGAAAAGGCCATCTTCCACTATCTCATGCCGGTCGTCCGATGGATTGACGACCGTCAGGAGAGACGCGAACGCCGGACAGTATTCATCGACCAGAACACCCTTGCCGACGGGTACGGAAAACCGAAGTCGAGCCTCCACAAAGCCTACGAGTTTTTACTCGACAACTACAACGTCTTCTTCGTCTGTCCTGCCCCGACGAACAGTCCGGAAGCCATTGCCAGACAGCAGGAATGGATCGAAGAGACTTTCAGTACGCCGGCATGGGATCACGTCGTCTTCACCAACCAGCCACAGCTTCTTTATGGCGACTACCTCATCAGCAGTACCGGAAACGACGACTTCCTCGGAACAGCACTGCACTTCGGCAGCGACGAGTTCAAGACCTGGGAAGAAATCATCACTTTCTTTGAACGCCTGGGAGGGCAGTAAAGAACAGGGCAAAGCAATTGTTGCGGGATTATTTTCGTGAAAAGAATTATTTTTCTTCATGAAAAGAAATTCTTCTCTTCACGGAAATAATTCAGGACAAGTGCCGTATGACTGCAAAGACAATCTGTAATGACCCGGTTTCAAGGCAACAGCTTTCACACAGGACATACACTAAAGATTCTGTCCTCACGTACTGCATAATTTCAACTCCTCTTCTTCGGGAAGGACGGAGAGATACTTTTCTATGGCACACGAACTTTTCACACGCATCGCCGACATCCTTTCAGCGCCGGCAGAAGCACAGCCGCGCATCATGCACGAGGCACTCGTCATCGCCTGTCATGAAGGACTGAAGGAGACCCGCCACGGTTTCGGCAACCTCTCGTCGCAGGTAGAGTCGCTCTGCCGGCAGTATGACATAGCTCCACAGGACATCGTCGCCATCCAGAAGATGCGCCGGCACAGCAATTCCAGCGCACCCGTCCTGCCCGACGACGTGGCTTACGACTGCCGTGCCCTCGCTCTCTTCGTCTCTGCTGTCGTACAGGAGCCGGTCCCCCCGTTCCTCGTCGGCAGGATACCGGAACACGGGCGCATGACGGAGTACATACAGATTGCAAACTACCGTTACATCCGCTGCATCGTAAGGAAGTGGAATGAGGAAACAATCCAGGTGGCCGTGACCAACCAGGACTGCAGTGAGAATCTCCTGACGGTAGACTATACGGATACGCCGGAATATGTCGACTTCAGCTATCTGCGACCGCTGCTGCGCGAGGGGATGCAGCTGAACCTCCTCGACTGCACCGTCACACACCGGAAGGTAGTGCCAAGGCTCATCGTCGTAGAGCCCGACTATCTGCTGGATATATCCGCCATCGCCAACTGCTTTGAGAGTTACGGGCATCACCCGCTGCTCTTCACGGTCAACCGGCTCGGTACACGGCCTGCCAACAAATACACCGTGCTGGGTAACTTCGCAGGGGCTGCACTCGATGACATCATCAACCATCCCGGACACTACGACATCAAGGACACCTTCCGCTCCAACTTCCGGGAGAAGGCACTGGACTTCGCCACTTGCCCCGACTTTGACGCCGCAGCCTTCAAGCAGGAGGCCGGACGGCAGGTGGAGAACATCAAGGACATTGTGGATGAAATCTTCCGCACTTTCGACCGTGGAAAAGCCATCCTCGAGCCGTCTTTCGTCTGCGAACGGCTGGGCATACAGGGACGTGTGGACCTGATGACGACCGACCTGAAGCTGCTTGTCGAACAGAAGTCGGGCAAGAACATCTTTATCGAACGCAAGTTCCAGAATCCGCACGGGTCACTCCATGTGGAGAAACATTATGTACAGCTGCTCCTCTACTACGGCATTCTGCAATACAACTTCCGCCTTACTCCGAAACAGGCACACATCCGGCTGATGTACTCGAAATATCCTCTGCCCGACGGACTGCTCGAGGTGGAGCCGCTGCAATCGCTCCTGCACGAGGCCATCCGCTTCCGCAACCAGGCCGTGGCGACGGAGTTCTGGATGGCAGAGAACGGATTTGGCAGAATACTGCCACTGCTTACCCCACAGACATTGAACACCGGGAAACAGAACGACCGGTTCTATCATGAATACCTCCTGCCACAGCTTACGGAGACGCTTGCGCCCCTCCACCGGCTCGACAGCCTGGAACGAGCCTACTTCATGCGTATGATGACCTTCGTCATCAAGGAACAGCTTGTATCGAAAGTGGGAGCACAGGAGGGCGTGGGAAACAGCTGTGCCGACCTCTGGAACATGCCCCTGGCAGAGAAGAAAGAGACAGGCAACATCTACACAGAACTGACCATCATGGGCAAAGAACGCAGCACCTCGTCCAACGGCTACGACACGGTGACACTCTGCATACCCCGGCAGGGGGATGACTTCCTGCCGAATTTCCGCAGAGGAGACATGGTCTACCTCTATGCGTACAGGAAAAACGAAGAACCGGACGTGCGGAAAAGCATTCTCTTCAAGGGATCGCTGCAGGAGATACACAGCGACCGGATCGTCGTACACCTCAGCGACGGACAGCAGAACCCCGACCTGATCAGCGGAGAACGCTTCGCCATCGAACATGCCGGAAGCGACATCGGCGGCACATCGGCCATCCGGAGCCTCTACACGTTCATCACTTCGGAAACAGACCGCCGCCGGCTGCTCCTCAGCCAGCGTGCGCCACGTGTGGACAAGACCTTGAGATTGTCGCACAGTTACCATCCCGGTTATGACGAGATTCTCCTGAAAGCGAAACAGGCGCAGGACTATTTTCTCCTCATCGGTCCTCCGGGGACGGGGAAGACCTCACAGGCACTGCAGTTCCTTGTGCGTGAACAGTTAGCAGAATGTAATAATGTTCAAAGCCCAAAGCCCAAGGCTCAAAGTTCAATCCTTCTCCTGGCCTATACAAATCGTGCTGTCGACGAGATCTGCAACATGCTTTCAGAGAATATGCTGGACTATATCCGCGTGGGTAATGAGTTCAGTTGTTCCCCGGAATACAGCGACCATCTGTTGCAGGAGGTCATCGATGAGAACCCGTCTCTTCACACCATCAGGTCGACCTTGGAGAATGCGCGGATTGTGGTAGCCACCACCTCAACGATGAATTCCCGTTCTGCCCTGTTCAACATCAAGCAGTTTGACCTCGCCGTCATCGACGAGGCGAGTCAGATATTAGAACCGAATATTATCGGGCTGCTGACAAGCCGGCACGGAGAAGAGCGGGCAATCCGGAAGTTCATACTGATCGGCGACCACAAACAGCTGCCGTCGGTTGTGCAACAGAGTGATGCGGAAGTGATTGTCGAAGACGAAACACTGGAAGCTATCCACCTCACCTCCTGCGCCAACTCCCTCTTCGAGCGGCTCATCCTCACTGAGCGGGCAGCAGGACGCACAGACTTCATCGGCACACTGCACAAACAAGGACGAATGCACCCTGACATTGCCGATTTTGCCAACCGCAGGTTCTATGCAAAAGAGCAACTGGAATGTGTGCCCTTGGCGCATCAGCTGGAACAGACCTTGCCTTATCATGAAGTAAGCGAAGACGAGACTGACGACATCTTGAAGACCCATCGCATGATTTTCATTCCTTCAAAACCCTGCCGGAAACTGAATGTTTCCGAAAAGGTAAACACGGAAGAAGCACGGATCATTGCCGATCTGCTCCGACGTCTGCACCGGCAGCTCGGCAGCGACTTCAATCCGCAGAAATCCGTGGGAGTCATCGTTCCCTACCGCAATCAGATAGCCATGATTCGCAAGGAAATCGAGAAACTCGGCATCCCGGGACTGGAAGAAATCAGCATCGACACGGTCGAACGCTACCAGGGCAGCCAGCGTGACATCATCCTCTATTCCTTCACGATTCAAAGCCGTTACCAGCTCGATTTCCTCACCGCCAATACTTTCTATGAGGACGGCCAGCCCATCGACCGGAAGCTGAACGTCGCCATCACACGGGCACGCAAGCAGCTGGTTCTTACCGGCAATGAGGCAACGTTAAGACAGAACCCGCTCTTCGCAGAACTCATCGACTACATCAAGGAAAAAGGTGGCTACTACGAAGACGGCTGTTGAAACGGTATGTGGAAAAGTACAGCCGGCAGGTTGTAATATACAAGGAAAAACATTATTTTTGCACTGTGTTTAGATGGAAGATGTCGTATGCCGGAAGGCGTTAAGCGTATGATTATGATGAGGAAAAAGACACTTTTCTTATTGCCGGTTCTTTGCGTGATGCTCCTGTCGTGTACGGACAGGAAACCTGTCAGCAGCGTTCATGAGGAACCGGTATTGCGGAAAGATACAGTCTCCGCAAAGAAAATGGAGGTTGCAGAAACCGTGAGGGCGAAGCCGCTTACGTATAAGATTCTTGTACCCTTCCTCTATCGCCTGTGTGACCCGGACACGCTGATAGACAGGAACTGGACTGAACTTTACCAGCAAGGAAAGGATTATTACGTTGGAAAGGCGCATTATCGAATTCGGAAAGAGGAAGACCCCTGTACAGGTGATTTGGCATCAGACCTGCGGGGAAAGCGGAAAACGATTCTGTTTGTCAATCAGCTGCCCATAAGAATGGGAAAGGTACAGGTGGCTGACGTTGAACTCTCGGACAGTTCTTACCTTGAACCCGGCACTGTCCGTAATTTCACTTTTTCCGGGAGACGTTACAAGTTGGAGGCAAAGGCGAAAGGGGAGGACATCTACAAGAATTACTGTCTGCTGCTGAACGGAGAGCGGATTGTCCGGGAAGCGCAGGTGGACGATGCTTGGTTCCGTCTTCTCTTTGCCGGCGACCTGGATGGTGACGGAAAGCTGGACCTGGTTCTTTCGGTACCGGCACATTATGAGAATCTCAGGGTCGTGCTGTTCCTGTCATCTTGTGCACAGGGCGGGCAGCAGCTTGGGAAAGCCGCCGAGGTAGATGACGACTTCAGCTGTTAGTTCCGGCCTGTATCTTGTGGGGGCCGTCAACTGACCAGTGTGGAATTTTCAGAACATACTTGAAGAATATCAGATAGCATCTTATAGCTTTCTTTTTCAAGTCAGCAGCCAAGCAGATGGGAGAGGCATTAGAACAAAAGAGGCAGAATGGGCGTATGATGTTCTTCTTTTAATGTTCCGATTCTTTTCACAATCAGCTTGCAAAGAAGAGTGTTACCCAAGTATTCGCTTAGTTACTTACAATTAACTTGTCAACTTATCATCCCGTCAACTTATAAAGCAATGTTTCAGGAAACTCCCATACAACTCTTACAACGACAGCGATTATTGCTCCAGATGGAGTATTATGCCGAAAAGGAAACCTTCAGAAAACAGACAGAAGCCACCGGTATGCAGCGGAAAGTGAAACGGGGCGAAGCCTGGTTTCCGCTGAAGGTGGGCAAGCGGTTCTATAACGGACTGAACCAGCTGTGTATTGAGGTGTTCCGTACGCAGGACGGAGACATAGAACACAACTTTGAATGCGGCCGGCCGTTGTTGTTCTTCAGGTATGTTGATGGTGGAATCAAGGCGGGTGGCAGACTGAAATACTACGGTTTTACGGGTACTGTATCGTATGTGGAAGGCGACCGTATGGTAGTTGCAGTCCCCGACTCCGCCCCCTTGCCGGACCTTCAGTTGGCTTCGGAGCAGACAGGCTGTCAGTTGGGCTTTGATGAGACAAGCTACCAGATGATGTTCGACGCGCTGGACCGTACAATGAAGGCAAAGGGAAACCGGCTGGCCTACCTGCGCGACTTATTCTGTTCACGGCAGAAGGCAGAGAAATTCTCCTTTGCTCCTATTCGCCTGCCTTGGCTGAACCCTACGCAGGAGCGGGCGGTCAACGAGGTTCTGTGGGCGAAGGATGTAGCGGTCGTCCACGGTCCGCCAGGAACAGGAAAGACGACGACACTGGTCGAAGCCATCAATGAGACACTGATGCGGGAGAGCCAGGTGCTGGTCTGTGCACAAAGCAATATGGCAGTAGACTGGATCTCTGAAAAACTCATCGACCGGGGCATCAATGTCCTGCGCATCGGCAATCCTACCCGTGTGAATGACAAGATGCTCGGTTTCACATACGAACGGAAGTTCGAGGCGCATCCGGATTACCCACAGTTATGGTCGATACGGAAGGCTATCCGTGAATTGCGGAATAACAGGAAAAGGGGATCTGAGAGTTATCATCAGAAGATGGACCGTCTGAAGAGCCGTGCCACGGAGCTTGAGATACGCATCCATACCAGCCTGTTTGGCGAGGCACGTGTCGTTGCTTCTACCCTGGTCGGGGCCAGCAGCAGGGTGATGGAGGGGCAGAAGTTCACCACCTTGTTCATAGACGAAGCAGCACAGGCACTGGAGGCTGCCTGCTGGATCGCCATCCGCAGGGCTTCGAGAGTCATCCTGGCGGGCGACCACTGCCAGCTGCCACCGACGGTAAAGAGCATTGCCGCCTTGCGGGGAGGGTTAGGAAAGACACTGATGGAACGCATTGTGGAGAACAAGCCGGAGGTCGTGACACTGCTGAAAGCGCAGTATCGCATGAACGAAGAAATCATGCGTTTCTCGTCCGACTGGTTCTATGGCGGACAGGTGGAGGCAGCTCCGCAGATCAAGTACCGAGGCATCCTCGATTATGACAACCCGATGGTATGGATTGACACCTCTAATGATACCATGACAGCAGCGTCCGGTTCAACGGCAAGTGAAGGTAATCAAACATCTGTCCCATCAGGCAAAGGCAAGGAAGACTCCTTTCACGAGCAGTTTGTCGGTTCTTCTTTCGGCCGCATCAACAAAGGAGAAGCAGAGCTGACACTCAAGACATTGAAGGATTATTTCACGAAGATAGGCAGGCAGCGTGTGCTGGACGAACGGATTGACGTAGGTATCATCTCGCCTTATCGTGCCCAGGTGCAGTTCCTCCGCAGCCTGATAAAGAAGCGGGAGTTCTTCAAGCCTTATCGTAGTCTTGTCAGCGTGAATACGGTTGACGGCTTCCAGGGACAGGAGCGCGACGTGATACTCATCTCTCTTGTGCGTTCCAATGAGGAAGGGCAAATCGGTTTCCTGCGTGACCTGCGGCGTATGAATGTTGCCATAACCCGTGCCCGCATGAAGCTGATAATCCTCGGCAATGCCCGGACAATGACCCGCCATCCCTTTTACAAGAAGTTGTGGGACAGCCTTTCCACAGACTCGTGATGCGCTGCCCGGTTCTTTCCAAGGGAGATGAACCGGATTCACCAGAACAGAAAACCAGTGGAATGACCTTGCGTCGTCCTGCCGTATGATACATCCGCAGAAAACAAATGCTCCGGCAAGCAGAACTTGCCGGAGCATTTCATATTGGCAGGATGAGCCTTTTATCCGTAAATGATATTCCCGTTCTCGTCCTTGTATTCGTCGAGTCCCTTCTCATAGGTAGCCATGGCGCGGAGGCTCATGCCCACATTCGAGAAGCCACCGTCGTGGAAAAGATTCTGCATGGTCACCTTGCGGGTGAGGTCGGAGAACATCACGATACAGTAGTCGGCACACTCGTCAGCACTGGCGTTGCCCAGAGGCGACATACGGTTGGCAAAGTCGAAGAGCTTGTCCATGCCCTTCACACCGGCACCGGCCGTTGTCATCGTGGGCGACTGGGAAATGGTATTGATGCGGACATGATGCTCACGGCCGTAGATGTAACCGAAACTGCGGGCGATACTCTCCAGCAACGCCTTCGCATCCGCCATGTCATTGTAACCATAGAAGGTACGCTGGGCTGCAACGTAAGACAATGCCACGATGGAGCCGTACTCGTTGATGGCATCGAGCTTCTTGGCACTCTGAATCATCTTGTGGAACGAAACGGCAGAGATGTCGAGCGTGGTGTCGAGCATCTTGTAGTCCAGGTCATCGTATGTACGGTGCTTGCGGACATTCGGTGACATACCGATGGCGTGCAGGACAAAGTCAATCTTTCCCCCGAGGATTTCCATGGAACGCTTGAAGACGTTCTCCAGGTCTTCTACATTGGTGGCATCTGCAGGAATCACTTCACAATGCAGCTTCTCCGACAGAGCACTTACCGTACCCATACGTACGGCTACAGGCGTGTTGGACAGGGTGATTACCGCACCTTCTTCCACTGCTCGTTCTGCTACTTTCCATGCGATTGACTTCTCGTTGAGGGCACCGAAAACAATACCTCTTTTACCTTTTAATAAGTTGTAACTCATAATCCCATTATTGAAATTTGGTGTAAAGGTAAGCAAAAAAGGTTGATTTGGCAAGAATTTATACATAAATAACATCTGGATGCCAGCTGGAATTATATGTTTTTTCGTAAATTTGCAACATCCTCCCGAAATGGCAGAAACTTCAGCAGAAGCCAGAAAGGGGGATGACATATATGGGAAAGCGTTTACTAACGTTTTGTTCTTGGCGATCTGAAACTTCGCAACTTTCAACTACTGTCAAGGATGAGGCAACGGTAGATGCCTTGTGGATGTGTGTACATCTAACCCGGAGTATGGGGACAGTAGATACTTAGTGGGGATACGCATATAGTTTAGCAAGCCTAAAA
>ERZ772945.484-NODE-484-length-32033-cov-11.794359_pt1 | contig 32033 bp, 28 predicted proteins | sample MGYA00511681_ERZ772945 | MGnify/ENA primary metagenome ERZ772945 (study PRJEB29015, sample SAMEA2737943) | human oral metagenome | biome: human oral; feature: human-associated habitat; material: dental | place: China | collected 2143 ...
CAATGCTCTACAGCGCCTTCAACCAAATGTGAGCTTACACCATCCTCACTCGCTAGAGAGGTTTACTACTCTGCTTCATCGCATATATTATACACAATATTGTAGCAATATAGAGGGATAGATGTCAACACAAGTAAATATATCAACTATATAAGAATAAAATCAAAGATTCTTAATAAAACTAATGATTAACATTCTATTACTCGATTTCTTTATAATATATCAACGAATTAACATCTTTCTCTAAATCTTTTCTCTTTACTAAATTAACATCTAAACAGTTGATAACTATATCCATAAACGCAAAATTAATTATAAACTCATAGCCCATTGCTGTAGCATAACCTTTATCAACATGTCTATTTTTTAAGACACCTCTAGATCGAACGTCTTTAGTCTCTATAGAAATGTCTTGAATAAAAAGACTAGATTTACCAGTTTTAAATCTAGGTAAAAAAAGATTGTTCAATAAGTCATTATCTATATTAATTAGAGTGCAATACTTGAACTCTAGATAAAATGTTTCTGCAACTAAAACAGCTCTACTACCTAAGTCAGTAACTAAAAACTCCAACATTTGTTCATCAGCATACTGCAATGAAATTAATTCAGATTCTATAATTTGTATTTTATCCATAAATATCCTCAAAAACTTTAACTATTATCTATCAAAATATAAGAAAATATTTTTAATCAAATAAAATATAAAAAATATCAACTTAAAATGATCATTATTGTGAGATTAATATTACAAGTTATTTAATCGCTCAAGTATAAAGATCTCTTTTCTATAAAAATACCTAAAATCAGGAGACTTACCAATCCAAAAATTACTAACTCTATAACGAAGACTATAATTATTTTCAGAGGTAATATTTCTACTATTTTATCTCCAGATTAGAACTCAATATATTATTACACTAAATATATATCCCATAAATATACTCCATAAATATAAATATTAAAGCAAATACTAATACAGCTAAGACAAATAATGCTAAGAAAGTACGAGTAAGAATCCATCCTCTTTTTTCATACTCCGTTAGTGTTCCAGCTTTATTTTTACGCCATAAGATATAAGTACCTACCATACCTATTCCAAGCATAAATAGTGCATTAAAGTCCTCAATGAATTTAGGCAAACCAAAATACGATTCTATTAAAATACTGATTAAGAAATAGTTGCCAATTAGTGTTAAAATTGTAACCTTCCGAGTACCCCAAGATTTAATCATATAATAATTAAAACCTAAAAGTAAAAATATATTTACTATTTGTTTTTCCACACGTTTCCCCCTGAGGAAATATTCTAGCCATAAAAAATGTATTCTAATAACATAATTTAGTTAATGCAATACAATCCATAAAATAAACATAACTACAATTATATATATATATAATTTTCAATTACATAGAGAATAAGATAGCCATTAAAAATAACAATATTGTAAAAAAAGAAAATAGGTAATAAGTCCTTTTATTGTCACTATTTTTATAAATTAGTGAAAACAGGTATGTACTAAATGATAGCAATAAAAACTCAATTAGGTATTTAAATTCTTTATTTATAGTATCCAAGAACTTTAAATCCGTAAACAATACAAATAAAAATATGCCAAAACTAATCAATCTATATTTTTCATTTATGTCTTCATTAGATCTTCGGATATATTGAATTACACTATAGGCAAATGCTAAAAATAAGGATATAGTAGCAAAATAATATATAAAGTTCATTGATTTAATTACTCCTCATTTTTACTTCTTCATCCTCCAGAATATTTTCACATGGCTTATTTAGTAAATATACTATCCTCTTTATAAAAGAATCTAATACGATATAACAAATATATAAGCCCTAAAATTGTTACTATCTCGAACATAATTTATTCTCCAAATTAATTTAAGAGCATACTTACCTTAAATTAGTATGATCTAGTAACCCAAGTATCACAATCATATCGTGGTTTTGAGTCCTTCTTAGTTATCTCAGATATAATCTTTCTTTCATCTTCTGAAAATTGATCAATACTGTCTAAAATTATAAGTTCATCCCCATATGCTTTTTGCAAATACTGTAAATTACTATCTGCTGGAGATTCAAATGTTTTACTAAAGCCTTTATGATTTGGAATAATTCGTACTGTTCCATAGGGTAATACGTTAACAACAACTATACCGAAATCACCATTAGAATATATATAGGGAAAATCTGTAGCAAAACCAGTCATATTTTTATTGAGCCCTGTTTGTTTGCCATAATCTACAAGAGAGTTTATAAATATTTGATATTCGTATATTCTAATTCCAATAAAAAGTAGAATAATTACTAGTAACGATAAAACTACTGTACAAGTTATCTTTATAAGCTTTCTAATGGGCATAAAAACTCCTTAACTCCTCAGATATAAATACGAAAGGTATAACATTAATGTTATTATTATAGGATTGCTTTAATCCTAATTAATCTAATTTACTAATTTTGCTCTAAAGCTAATAAATCTACATTATTATATACTAATGTCAATAAATTAAATTTTTGATCTATTGAAAATGTTCCTTTCAGTCCACCTGCATCAACAAATGAGTAAGTATTATCATTAATTTTATAGAATTTACTTTCTAAAGGTACAAAATATTTATCTAATGCTAAGACTACCTTCTCTGCATCTTCTTCAGAGCACTGTAAAGCTTCTTGTACGCGTTTAAAGAATGGTTTGTGTACATTTTCTATTCTATCTTCTATTGTTTTATTAACTTTTTTATAAGTCTTATATCTATAAATTAGATATAAGATAGCTAGTAGTAAAGCAATATCCTCTTTCATAATCGCCTCTAACATATACTAAATATACCTATATAATATATAAGAACATAGACTTAAATGAATCGTTATAGTTATATAAATAAATTGTAAACCACCTACCAAAGATAATCAATTTATCTTCGATAGGTGGTTTATTTTATTCACCCTTAGCAATACGATCTAAGAGTTCAATATAGCTTTGTTTATTTAAGGCTGGTGTAAAGTGGTCTAATACATCTTTAGCGCCCGCTGCATCATCGTATAGTAAGTCTACAATAGTCATAGCCAAGGCTTGTGCTGTTTTAATGTACGCTACATCAGGTACAGAGATTTCATATTCCGCACTGTGTAGTACACCACTGATACAACCAACCCATGGATGGATGACCGGCATTAAGTGAGATACGTCCCCCATGTCTGTACTAGCTGTTATATGTGGGCCTTGGTATACATTGGCTTCACCAAAGATAGGGTTTGAATTTTCTCGTAATAGAGCATTCATACGTTCATCATTACGCATCGGTAAATAGCCTGGTAGGTCATTGATAACACATGTTGCCCCTACTGCATCCCCACCAGCTTTTAAGGCTCTGTTAACACGATGGTTACCATCTACAATAGCTTCAATATTAGAAGCACGCACGTAACTTTCAACTTGAACATAATCAGGCACACAGTTTACCAATGTACCGCCTTGATTAATGATGGGATGGAATCTGAAATAATCGCTTTCTTTGAAAGTTTCACGAATGGAGTTAACCCCCATAACGCCCATCAAAGCAGCATTAAGAGCATTGATGCCTTCATGAGGTGCCTGAGCCGCATGAGCTACCTTACCGTGATATTCAATCAGCTTAGATACAAAACCATTAGAGGTACTACCAAGCCCCATTTCACCAGCTGGAGTTTTGGCTGTCTCCACATGCATTTGCATAGCCATATCGATATCGTCAAAAGCACCTTCATAGATGAGCTGTTGCTTGCCACCCATATACTTAAGTTTGCCTTGCTCACGCAATTTATTGCGGTAATCAATCTCAATCATTTCCTCTGCCGGAACAGCAAATAGCACAACATCGCCTGCTAATTCGTCCATCACTGCTTGTAGGCCTATAGCTACGGCAAACATATTAGTAATTTGCACATTATGACCACAGCAATGAGCAGCCCCTGTTAAATCATCGGCACGAGGATGGCGAGGACAGAGAATGGCATCTAATTCCCCAACCATGGCAACCGTATATTTACTATCTCGGCCTTTCATTCTACCTTTTACACCTGTCAGTGCATGACCTGTAGTATAAGAAATGCCAAGTTCATCAAACATAGCTTGAACCTTTTTAGATGTTTTCACCTCTTTAAAACCTAGCTCAGGTTCAGCCATAATAGATTCTGCTAATTCTCGTAAACGCGGTTGTGCATCAACAATAGCTTTACAAACACGTTGTTTTACTTCTTCCTTTGTCATACGGCTCATAATATCTCCTTTATAAAATCGACCGTATAAAATACGGTCGATCATGGAATCATAATGTATAGATATCTTATAAAATATAAATCTATATGTATATCTTAACATAGTTTAGACATCTAACATTATGATTTAGTATTAAATTAAACCTTCTAAATGAAGTACTAATTGTGCTAATGCTGTTGCACAGATGAAAGTACCTGCTGTTACAGCTAGTGCAACAGGAATAATACGCCAAGATAATCGACGGAATGCACCAAGGTCTTTACCTAAGGATAAACCTGCATAAGCAAGTACAGGTGTTGTTGTTGCAAGGAATGTAACTTGGCTAGTTTTAGCAATAATCCATTCTTGGCCAGGCATACCAGGTAAGGATGCAATAACACCAACTAAAGATACCCAGAATACCATAGGCAATTTATTAGCATATGGCAAGTTAGAGATCAAAGCGCCAATTGTAGCAAGGACTGCCAAGATAGCTACGCCAACTAAACTATCACTAAATAGATGTTTGCCATCCATTACATTACCTACTGCAGTGATGATAGCAGCAATACAGATAACGATGACAAATTGTGTTAATTTTTCGCTTTTACTCATGACTTGCTGCCTCCTCTACTAAATCTTGTTCACGGGTACGACCTGTAAAGAAGTTGTATGTTTTTTCCATAACAGGTAAAGAAACAAATAGACCAAAGTATACACCTAGAACAGTAGTTAACAAGTTTGCAGCCCCAGCAAGAGCCATAATTTGTTGTTCATAATCTGGATATACTGCAATGATCGGAGCTGTAGCAGCAGCCATCATACTAGCACTACCTACGCCAGCGCCCATAGCCAATGCCAATGGATGGAACCAACCAGATTGTGCCAACATCCCCGCCAATACTGAAGACCACATAGCGCCAATAAGAACGCCACAAATGTACATGCCCATAACACCACGGCCCTCAGGAGAGCTAAAGCCAAATTTGTCGATAATAATCGCTACGTTCGGCTCACGGTCTACAGAGTAACAAGCACCTACTGCTTCACGACGCATACCAACTAATAAAGCTACAGGTAAACCAAATACAATAGTACCAAAGAAATGACCAAGCTCTTGTAATAACAATGCCCAGCCAGCACTTGTAAGAATACCAAGATTTGGACCGATACCTAAACCTACTTTTACCATCAAGATCATAACGGCGATACCGATATAATCGGCGGATTTTTCCATCTGTTTAATCCTAAGAATTTTAAACTTAGGAATAGAAATTAATAAACCTAGAATCAATGTGTACAATAATGGCAACAATACAACAGGACCAAGTTTTTTTATGCCTATAAATTCAGCGACTACAGTTAATACGAGCGCTAGAAAATGTATTTTGAGATTTCCCAAAAGCTGCATAATGACCTCCTATAAAAATATACTATAAATATTATTTCATTATATATAATCTATATTTATAGAGTCAACATTATATGTATATCTATGTATAAAACTAAACCTTTTTAATTAGAACAATTTTTAATACGCTCTAATTCTCTCATTAAGTAAATATTTAAAACTCTTTTTTAAATAAAATATATTAATTTTACTCTATATAGTTCTTAGAATTCTAATTGAATAAATCATTATAATTATATAGATAAAAATATAAACCACCTACAAAAGATAGGTGGTTTATAAATTAATCTCTAAAATAGAATCTAATAATTCAATCTACTGATGTAAATCAAGATTTTACTACAACAGATACACCATCAGGAATGACTGTAATGCTTGCATCTTTACCTTTTAATGTCAAAGCTTTATTCAATGCTTCATCGAATGTATCAGTATGTTGCAAATGCATATCTGTAAGCATCTTAGGATCACATTGGTCTGTTACAACAATAACTGTAAATTGATCTAAAATACGAGCCAAGATTTGCATTTCCCATTGGTCTGGAATTGTTTCATTACGAGGAACCTTAGCAATGCGATCTAGTAATTCACGAGGTGTTTTCGCATTTTTAAGATTTTCGTATAGAGATTCCCCACCATGTCCATCATTACATGCGGCAATCATGATAATAATACCATCTTTTTTACAAGATGCTTCTGCGGCGGTCATACCTTTTACAGCTTGATATACATTTTGATCTAATGGGTAACCACCATTTGTAGTGATGACGATATCTGCTGGTATAGCTTTCACACTTGCTAATTCAGACACAAAAGCACAACCAGTTTCATGAGCGTCTTCCATATCACCAGCAAAGGCATTGATAATATGTTTTTCTGCATCAATGACTACATTTAAAATAAATGCTAATTTCGCAGTACGACCAGCATATACCATATCCTTATGAATTGGATTATTTTCGATAATACCTGTACGAGCATAAGGACTGTTAATAAATTCAGCACAGTGATTTGCCATTACAGTCACTTCGGAAGCAATTCCTGGTAATACGCTTTTTCTACCACCAGAGAAACCAGCAAAGAAATGTGGCTCAATAAAACCTTCAGAAATTAATAGCTCAGTTTCTACAGCTAGTTTATTGATAATACACTCCCCACCGGATGGCAATACACCAATTTTTGCCATTTGACTAGCATCGCCAGAAATATGATTTACAATCTTTTCATTTGCTACGATTTCAGGGCCAAATTTATCTACCATTTCTTCATGAGTAGTAGGACGATGGAAACCAGTTGCCAATAAAATGGTAATATCGATAGATGGATTGGCTTCACGAATACGACGAAGTAGAATTGGCATCGTAATTTTACTAGGTACTGGACGCGTATGGTCACTTGTAATAATGACCATGTTGGATTTCCCCTTAACCAACTCTTCTAAGCGTTGGCTCCCAATAGGATTATCTAGCGCATGTTCTACTAATGCTTCTTGTGATAGCTCAGCCTTATAAAAATGTGCTTTAGATTCTAATATACCTACTATATTTTGATCAGGAATATTGATATCTACAAAACCTTTTGAATATGGTACTTTAAATGTTTTCATGAAAATCACTCCTTAACTAAAAACTACCAAACTATAAATAGATCGCTACGACAAATCAATCCTCCTTCTTACCCAATTGTCGTTTAAGGTCTAATAAACTAATATCATTACGCTTAGCAATAGCAGCTAATGAATCATATTCATATTTATTTCTTATTACACCAAAGCCACTGCTTTTTTTGAAAGCAATCGTACTACCTTCCCAGTCTATTTCTCCTATAGACCTATTCAAAATATATCGTTCACATCGATAGTATCGAATACCAAGGCTAGTAGTATGCTTAAAAATTAAATTTCGTATAATCTCAATATCTTCAACCTTACATAAAACAGTTAGCATTGTGCCTGGACGTTGTTTTTTCATCATAATCGGTGTTGTAAACACTTCTAGTGCTGGTGAAAGTAGTAACTGTTCTATACAAAAACCAATTTCTTCTGGTGTCATATCGTCGAGATTACAAGACAGCTCAATGATTGAATCTTCTGAATCATTTATCATTTCTACAAAAGCGCGAATACAATTAGGTCTTTCAAATTGTTTAGTCCCAAATCCATAAGAAACTATCGTTGGTGTCATAACAGGCATTTCACTAAATGATGTACCAAAATACTTTGCTAATGCAGCGCCTGTAGGCGTGCATAACTCATCCTTAATCTGATAATTTGCGTATATTGGAATGCCAGCTAATAACTCCATCGTTGCTGGTGCAGGTACAGGTAGTTCTCCATGAGCACTCTGAACAGTTCCAGTACCTACATGTATAGGCGATATAATAATCTCATCAAACTTCAATTTCTCTAAAAGAACACAAACGGCCACAACATCTGCAATAGCATCGAGCATGCCTAACTCATGGAAATGAATTTGTGTCACTATCGATTTATGAACCTTGGCCTCCGCTTGAGCTACTAAATGATATACATTTATAGCATTTTGTTTACAAGCATCAGAAATAGATAAACTATTAATTATATTTGTTACCTCCTGTAGACCTCTACCATGAATATGCTCTTCACTATGAGCATGCTCTCCATACGTATGTATCTCATTATATTTGTCGTATTTATGATGAGTACCATGATGGTGATGATCATTATGATGATTACTATTATGATGATCACCATAATACTGATCATTAGGGCTACCTTTATGGTTTTCAGATTCTTCTATACCATTAATGGTAACCACGACGCGATAGCCTTCTACTCCCTTATCTTCTTTAGATATTAGTGAGTAAGTAACATCAGGTATTCCCATTTGATTGAGTTGATTTATCCATGTTTGAGGATTATCTACTAAACCTAGTAATGTAGCGGTCAACATATCTCCTGCAATACCCATTTGGCAATCTAAAAATAATCGTTTCATTTATTTTCACCTATATGATTAATCATGTTTGCCGTATAAGCAGCACCAAATCCATTGTCTATATTGACAACTGTTACGCCACTCGCACAGGAATTTAGCATTGATAGTAGCGCAGTAACACCACCGAAGGCTGTTCCATACCCAACACTAGTAGGCACCGCGATGACAGGCACATCCACAAGTCCCCCAACTACACTAGCTAAGGCCCCCTCCATGCCTGCAATGACAACAATAACTTTTGCAGACATAATAGTATTTAGATGTTGTAATAATCGATGAATACCCGCAACGCCTACGTCATAAATTCGATGAACGGTATTACCGTAAAACTCTGCTGTAATAGCACATTCTTCGGCAACCTTATAGTCACTTGTACCACCAGTAATAACTGCTATAGCGGATTCAGTTTTTTGACTTGGAAGATCTCCAATATAACCAATATGAGCAGCATTTATATAGGTCAATTGATACTTTTCTTGAACCTCTGCAGCCACATTCGGTGCTAATCTTGTAATTAATATTTGACGTTGCCCATTAGATATCATAGATGAGATAATACCAATTATTTGTTCTGTAGTTTTTCCGGCACCATATATAACCTCTGGCACACCTTGTCGTATTTGACGATGAAGATCAACATGTGCAAATCCTAAGTCTTCTATAGGTTTCATCTTTAGCTTTAATAAGACTGTATCCACATCCAGCTGTCCATTTTTTACTTTCTCTAAAAGAGTTCTAATATTGTCACTCATGAACGCACCTCTAAATCTAATACAACATCATCAAACATAGATTTAAAATATGTGAGGATCTCATTCCTATTTTTAATAACTATAACTATTTGATTTTCTGGAACTTGGATTTTGGCATTATTTCCCATCAAACGAACCCGAAAATCAGATAATCCAAGCGAGAAAAGATAGCCCTCAGCTCGTTCTAAATGAATCAAGTCATTAGCAGTAATTTGTTGTCCTGGTTGAAATCTTGTAGCCAAACAAGCATAAGATGGTTTATCCCAAGTAAACAAATCAGCTTTATAAGCTAATTTTCGGATCATAGTCTTGGTTAGATTACATTCTCGCAGAGGTGATTTAACAGATAGCTCTGCAATAGCTTTCATTCCTGGTCGATCATCTACATCATCACTAGCATTAGTGCCATCACATAAAATAGTAAAACCATCACGTCTAGCATGTTCACTTATAGTTGAAAACACATGATATTTACAGTAATAGCATCGATTACTTGGATTACTCGTTATATCGTCATATTCAAGTACATCAATATCTATTATTTTTAAGGAAATATCTATTAATTCTGCGACTTTCTTAGCATCTTCTAGTTCAAATTGTGGCACAAATTGAGATTTTACAGTATATGCTTTGCATAAAACTCCAGATTGTTTGGCTGCATATGCTAAATAAGTTGAATCTACACCGCCTGATAGGGCGATTGCGATCTTATCAAAACTCCTTAAATACTCTATCAAATTCATAACTTATATAACCTTTATCGATTTTCTATACTCTATAGTATTATATATAAAAATAAAAATAGAGTCTCAAACAAAGACTCTATCAACACACTTCCTTTTAAATTCAATTAAACAACTTACTTCTGTATGTAGTATAAGCTTTTTGATTTAATATTTCTAACGCATAAATAAGATAAATATGTATGCATCAAATTGTTTTTTTTCTATATAAGAAAACCACCTACCCCAAAAAGGTTTCTAAGACTTTTTTAGGGTAGGTGGTTATTTATTAAGAAAAAAATATTATAAGTTAACTATATTTTCATATTTTCAAAATATAGTTGCATTTTATATACTCATTAGAAATTTAACGCTTTGCAACGGTTTACCTATTTCTTGTTCACAATATGCAAATAGTAGCTTTTCAAGTTCCTTCCAAATTGTTTTGGGAAATTCTAAAGGCGTATCTTCACCCCACTGGTAAGCTAGAATCTGAGGTAATGCGGCTTTCACAGAACGAGAAATGCTAAGATTTGTTGTTTCTTTCACCTGCATCCAGAATGGCTCGATTCCGTCTTGATGGTTAAAAGCATTAGCACTAGGGACAACCCCTGCGAGAGATAATAGTTGCCATCCAAGCATTATCGTTCCCAATTGTACATTGCGGCGCCGAATTTGTTTGGAATAGTTTACAACAGTATCAAAGACCTTGCGATCTACGTCATACATGGCAAATAACTCTTGAATGAGCTCACTCGCTACCGCTGCATAAGCAATATTATCGAGGTTTACATCTAAGGATTCCACCACATAGGAGCCATCAATTTGCGTAACATTTACATATTCTCCATCGGGTACAACTGTAATATACATGGCACTAAATGGACGTAAATAGGAGCTGTTGCGCATCGTCATCATTCGCTTATGTGGAATCGATGCTTTAATAAGTCCCAAGCTAGGCGTAATAAACGTAAATACGGAATACAACTTATACTTTTTTCGACTTATGACGATGGCTGGCGTATTAAAACCACCATTAAGCTTCTTCATTTTCTTCTTCCGTTGGTTCCTCTACTGGTATAGGTGTTACTTTAATGCGAGAGATACGATATCCTTGCATTTGAGTAACTTCAAAGGTGTAACCATGAGCATCCACCGTATCACCTACGATTGGTGTACGTTCTAATAAACCAAAGACATAGCCACCTATTGTATCAGAATCAGAATTATCAATTTCAATATTCATAATTTCTTCTACTTCGTCTACGAGGACCTTGCCATCAAACTCGAAGGAACCATCTGCATAGGACATCGTAGCTGGTAAATGCGGCTCATGCTCGTCTTGTATATCTCCAACTAGCTCTTCTATAATATCTTCTAAGCCTACAAGACCTACCATGCCACCATATTCATCTACTACTACAGCTAGATATATACGGCGCGTTCTCATATATTGCAACAAGGTAGATAATTTCATTACCTCTGGAACAGTAAGAATATCTCGTTTAATATTGCGCAAATCCTTACGGGCTTGATTAGGGCGTTCCATTAAATCTTTAATGTGAACGAGGCCAATAATGTGATCCTTATCCTCTACACAGAGTGGATAACGTGTATGTACTTTAGAGCGAATAACCTTCATCGCTTCATCGTAACCATCTTCAACGAATACGCAGTCTACGTCTTGACGAGGCACCATAACCTCTTTCGCCATGCGATCTACGAAGTTAAAGACATTATCGATTAACTCAGACTCTACTTGGTCCAATTGCCCTTCCTCGTGGCTTCGAGAAATCATCATGCGAATTTCTTCTTCTGAGTACACAAGATCAAGCTCTGTTAAATATTTTGTTTTGTAAAAGCCTAAAATAACATTGGAGATTTTACTAGCAATCCAAATAAATGGATACACCAATTTACCTGCAGCCACGACGATACGGCTATAGGTATTTACATATTTTGTAGGGAAGGATAAGCCCAATGCTTTAGGTACAATTTCGCCAAAAATTAGGACGATTAAGCTAATTAATAGTAATAGAATAATATCTAACACTAAATGCATCCAAGTACTATGAATATTAAGAACCGCCATTATACGATCAACTATATTATCGAATACAAAAGTACCTGTGCCTGCAAGGGCCAAAATAAAGAATAGAATCAAAAACTGTGTAGTATTTAAAAAATACTCAGGATTTTGATAAAGCTTTAATAAAAATTCTCTATCCTTCTCCAAGAGGATGTCCATATCCTCTACATGTTCTTTACGAAGGCGTGCAAAGGAGAACTTTGCAACCACAAAAAAGTTAATTAAAAAAATACATAACAGACCAAACCCTATGGGTAACAGGCCATCTACACTATCCATCTTTATTCCTTTCATATGAATATGGAAACACTTATTTCTTTTTATTATATCAAATTATTTTCTATAACCAAGTTCAGATAACATACCAGATTTATTTCGCCAATCTTTTTTTACTTTAACCCAAAGGTCCAAGTACACCTTTGTAGCTAATAGCTTTTGAATGTCTGCGCGCGCTTCAGCGCCAAGTTGTTTTAACAAAGCACCTTTTTTACCGATGATAATGCCCTTTTGAGAGTCTCTTTCACAGTAGATTGTAGCGCGGATATAGGTAGTACCATCATCACGTGTTTTCATTTCATCTACGTCTACAGCGATAGCATGAGGAATCTCATCTCGTGTAGCTAACAAGATTTTTTCACGAACGATATCGGAAATAATAAGGCGTTCCGGTTGATCCGTAATCATATCTTCTGGGAAATATTGCGGACCTTCCGGCAATGTTTCTTCTAGAACCTTAAGAATTTCAGATAAGTTTTCTTTATCTTTTGCAGAAATAGGAATGACCCCTGCAAAAGGATATGCATCTTGATAAGAAACGATTGCTTCTAAAAGTTCTTCTTTTTTGAGTGTATCAATTTTGTTGACTACCAAAAATACAGGAACCTTTACACGTTTCAATTGTTCAATAATAAAATTATCCCCAGGACCACGTTTTTCATTGCCTGCTACGACAAATAAAACGGCTTCCGTTTCTTTTAAGGACTCAATAGCAGCATCTACCATGAATTCGCCTAACTTGTGCTTAGGTTTATGCACACCAGGTGTATCCATAAATACGATTTGTTTGGATTCATCCGTATATACACAAATGATACGGTTACGCGTTGTTTGAGCCTTATCGGATACGATAGCAATCTTATCGCCAATAAGAGCGTTGATTAAGGTAGATTTACCCACATTAGGGCGGCCTACAACGGCAACAAAGCCTGATTTAAAATGTTCGTTCTTATTCATTATATGGTGCATCCTCCCGCACATAACCCAAATTACCTAGGATAAATTCTTCCTCTGTGCGCATCTCTTTTTTATCTTCGTCGTTCATATGGTCATAACCTAAAATATGTAAGCAACTGTGAGTCGTTAAATATGCTAATTCCCGTTCAAAACTATGTCCATATTCAATAGCTTGTTCACGAGTACGCTCTAAGGAAATAATCATATCACCAAGTAAGTGATGTTCCTCTTCACTACCTTCGTAATCATCCCCTTCATTGAGGGCAAAGGACAATACATCCGTTGGTCTATCGATGCCTCGATATTCCTTATTAAGCTCATGAATTTTAGCATTATTGCAGAGTAAAATACTCATTTCATCTTCATCGAGGCCATATACGCGACTCACTTCATCGCAGACCTTGCGTATAACAGCCTCAATATTGGAATCCTCTTGAATTCCTTCATCATAGCTAATGTGTATATACATGCTTATCCTTTCGCTACATTCTCTTTGGATACTGCGTTAGATTCTGTAGTCTCACCAGCTAACTTACGTTCATGATACTGATCGTAAGCTTTTACAATGCGACCTACTAAATCGTGACGAACAACGTCTTGATCGCTAAAGTAAACCATATTAATACCATGCACATGACGCAATACCTTTTCAGCCTCGCCGAGGCCAGACACAACACGTGGAGGTAAGTCAATTTGTGTCTTATCACCGTTGACTACCATTTTAGAGTTGTTACCTAGACGAGTTAGGAACATTTTCATCTGCTCTGCCGTCGTATTTTGAGCCTCATCGAGAATGACGAAGGCATTTTCCAATGTACGGCCACGCATATACGCTAGTGGTGCTACCTCGATAGTACCACGTTCCATAAAACGTTGTACTTGCTCGATACCAAACATTTCATGTAATGCATCATAAAGAGGTCTTAAATAAGGATCAACCTTGTCTTGTAATTCACCAGGTAGGAAGCCTAACCGTTCACCAGCCTCTACAGCAGGACGAGTCAAAATAATTTTATCTACATTGCGGTTTTTTAAATAGAATGCAGCTAACGCTACGGCTAGGAATGTTTTACCTGTACCAGCAGGACCAATACCAAAAGTAATGGTATTTTTTCGGATACTATCTACATAGTATTTTTGACCTTCCGTTTTAGGCGTAATATTTTTACCGCGCATATTAACGGATAAAGTATCCTCAAACATAGTATGTACGGCATCAGCTTTACCATTAGCCACGAGTTTGGCTGCAATACGCACTTGAGACTCAGTTATGGTACTACCTTCACGGTAAAGAAATACTAGTTCTTCTAAAGTGCGATAAAGAGCTTCTACTTGTTTTTCATCACCCTTTATAACTACCGTATCACCTCGTGCCACTACATCTGCAGAGATGACTTCAAGCATCATATGCAGATATCGATTATGTTGACCTAGTATGGATTGTGCTAGGTCATATGTAGGAAATGTAAATACTTGTTCGCTCATACAACCTCCTAATCTATAAATTTACGAACTGCTTTACCATTTAGGTAATCACAGAGATCACCTTGATGAGCATCTAGTTCGTCTAGTTTATCATCAATTAAATCTTGTACGCGCCACCAACCCATGGACCAGTTTGTAAAAAGCGTATTATCTTCAGGTGCTCTCCCTACAAGACGCTGCAAAACAATGTCAGGATGTAAATGACGTACAAAATTAACAACCCGATCAGCATATTCTTCCGCACTAATTAAAGTAAACTGCCCCTCTTGATACCACTTGGCCATCAATGTATCTTTTACAATATACAAAGCATGTAGTTTCACTTGATCAACACCGAGTGCAGATAAAATACGAGCCCCTTCGATTGTATCCTTCATTGTATCCCATGGTAAATTAACTATCATATGAGTAGTTATGTTAAATCCATATCGCTTAATCCGTAATACGGCATCAATAAACTGGGCTAAATCATGACCGCGATTAATTTTCTCTAATGTATCATAGTTAACCGTTTGAAGACCTAGCTCAATATAGATATCCTTATGAAAGCGATCCCTAATATCAGCTAATATCTCAAGATATTCATCGGCAATACAATCGGGTCTTGTTGCAATAGCAATGCCCACGGCTTTATCAATACAACCTTGTTCAATATAGCTTTTAAAATCATCAAGATTCAAGTAGGTATTACTAAAGTTTTGGTAATAAGGGATGAACTTCTTTGCTTTATATTTAGGGCCTATGTGAGCAATGTTTTCCTCTAATTGCATGCGCACAGTCATCCAGACAGGACGATTTTCGTAGCCCGCGCCAATTTCACCACAAAAGGTACAGCCTCCAACACCAGCCGAACCATCTCTGTTAGGACAGGTCAAGGGTAGTGCTACAGGTAATTTATAAACCTTTTCCCCATATGTTTCTTTATAATATTTAGATACCATGCGGTATCGTTTTGGTCTCGTTGTATCGGTCATAACACTCCTATTAAACTAACCAATCATCGCTTATTATGTAATATTTCAACTATCATAAATTCTCTAATCTTTTGATTATAAAAAATTAGATAAACTATTTTTATATTACTAACAAGCCTCTATTTCAGGACGTATAAAAGGTTTTACCTCTTTATTTACGTCGATTACAACTGTAAAAGGTACATTTGGTACATTCTCTATACCTAACACTTTAGCCGTATCCTCAGACATAGGCATTTCTACATATTGTTGGCGAATTTTGCGCCACTCTTTAAATGTATAGTTAGGAATATACTGAGATGCAATTTCTTCATTGCGCCAAAATGCTTCCCCTTCTTGTAAAAGTTCTTTTGTCTGTTTTGGTAAACCTACGGCTTCACTGCGGACCTTGCCACGATAGCTAACGAGTGTATCATATTGTAATAATTCGGCAGCTACTGTATCACCTTTAGACAAGAAAAAATTGTACAAGAACTCTATTTGATCTATATCTTTCAAATTAATCTTATGATTACCTGCATCGAGCCAAGCCTGTGTCATATCACAAAAATAGGAAAAAGCATCTTTTTTTGTCTCCACTTTAGAAGGATCATACTTTTTCATAGGTGGTACATGATTAGTTTCTGTATCTTCCCCAGTTATAGATGTATCAGTATGTTCTTTTATAAGCTTACTACCAATATAGCCAAACACAGTTCTAAATCGTTCACTATTATAAAAGCGTTCAAAGACATCTTCAAAGTGTTTTAAGAAACGTATATCTCTATAAGGGAGCACGTGAGTACTTAATACCTCATATGGCGCTAAGGGATCACTAATATATTGATACTCCTCCATACGGCGTACACCAGAACCTTTTAACAGTTTTAAAAATCCAATTTGTAACGCATGTGGCTGTAAACTAAAAAGATCATTAAAGGATAATCCAAACCGCTGTTTATTCTCGTAAGGCAGGCCTACAATTAAATCCATGTGCACATGAGTTCGGCCTGCTTCAATAATAGGGCGAATAGCCTTTTGAATATACGGCCAATCATTATATCGATTAATAGCATCTAAGGTTTTCTTATGTGTACTTTGAACCCCTACCTCAATTTGAATACGGCCTGGTGGTGTTTCACAAAGAATATTTGTTTCCCATTCCGTCATTAGCTCTGGTTCCATTTCTAGATGGAAATTCGTCTCCGTATCGGCATCACGCATGAATTCCATCATAGGTCGATGATGATGTGGCGCACAGTTAAAAGTTCTATCAACAAATTTAACTTGTTTTACCTTATGATCGATAAACCACTGTAGTTCTTTAAAAGTTCTTTCCTGCGGAAAAAAGCGAACTGTATTTTTATTGCCAGATAAACAGTACTGACAAGAGAATGGGCACCCTCGAGAGGATTCATAGTAGATGATTTTATGTTCTAAATCTATCATATCCTCTTCTACATATGGGAATGGTATAGTACTCAGATCTTTTACCTCCACCGTATCAGTAGAGCCTAGGAGTCGGCCAGAAATATGGCGACCACGTACGCCAGGAATCTGCTCTTCTAAGCCATCATTGCCAGCGATTAGTGCACTAATAAGTTGATAAAAAGCTTCTTCCCCCTCACCTTGTACGACATAGTCCACAGCAGCACAACGATTTAAGATTTCATCGGCTGTGAAAGACACCTCCGGCCCACCTAAAATAATTTTAATATCTGGTCGCACAGCTTTCACCATGTCTACTACATGTAAAGTCATCTCAATATTCCAGATATAACAAGCAAAGCCCAATACATCTATATTGCGCTCTGTAATATCGCTAAGAATATGTAAAACAGGCATATTAATAGTATATTCTACTATATCGTATGCCTGTCCGTGAGCCTGCCCATACGCTTTGAGATAACGCAAAGCCAGAGAAGAATGTATAAATTTTGAGTTTAATGTGGATAAAACTACGTTCATAGGTCCCCTTTAAATCATCGAATGGCTCAGCCACCGTCTAGTCATAATATATGTATTATACCATTAAAAGAGACTAAATATAATAGAAATAATAGCACCCACTAAAATAACAACAGATGCGACAGTGAGAATGATACTGCCAAAGAATACAACAGCAGCCAAAATAATCCCTAAAACAATGAACAATATAATTCGACTAAGCCAGCTTGTACTATTAAAGCTATACACCTTAACTTTCGGTTCATATTGATTGTTTTCATCGTAATATTGTTGCTCGTCATTGATATTAGTTGGCGTTGAATCTACATGGACGGAATCGCCTACCTCTTCAATAGTTACACCATCAAATTCTCGTCTCTCATCGTCGGATAATACGCGTGTATTAGGTTCACCAGAATAAGTACTGCGACTATAAGTATCATCTGATTGACCATTTCTATATGTATTTTGATTATTGTTTATATTGTGTTGATCATTCATATGTATTTCCTTTATATGAACAAATACTAATTGATTTTATACAATTTATTATACCATATTTTACCATCATAATGGCAAATAGAAATCCCTTCAGATATAAAGCCATATATCTGAAGGGATTATTTTTTATATTGCTTAATGCTAATATATGTTAACACTCATATCAGTCATTTAAGAATTTTTTAAGTAATTCATTTACCATTCCCGGATTAGCTCGGCCTTTAGATTCCTTCATAACTTGACCAACTAAGAAGCCTATAGCCTTACCATTACCACTCTTGAAGTCTGCTACTGGTTGTGGATTATTAGCAATAACTTGCTTAACAATTTCTTCAATAGCACCAGTATCTGTGATTTGAACTAGACCTTCCTCTTTTACAATAGTATCAGCATCCTTGCCGGATTCCCACATGGATACGATAACTTTTTTCGCAATTTTGCCGGAAATTGTACCTTTATCGATAAGAGCAATCATACCAGCCAAGTTTTCTGGGCTTACTTTAGATTCAGCAAATGTTAAACCGCTTTCATTAATCATCTTGGACAAGTCACCAAGCATCCAGTTGGCCACAGTTTTAGGATCTGCACCTACTTTAACAGTATCATCTAAGAAGTCTGCAGTCTTACGAGATACTGTGAGAATTGTAGCATCCTCACGAGACAAACCATATTCAGATACAAAGCGTGCAATTTTAGCATCTTGTAATTCTGGCAATGCACGGCGCACTTCTTCGATTTTTTCGTCTGTAATTACGATTGGTACCAAATCTGGTTCTGGGAAGTAACGGTAGTCGTTTTCTTCGTCTTTCTTACGCATACCAATAGTAATGCCTTGAGCATCATCCCAAGTACGTGTTTCTTGATCTACTTTGCCGCCAGCTTCGATTAACTTAGCTTGACGCAATGCTTCATATTCAACAACTTTTTGAATTGCAGTTAAAGAGTTAACATTTTTAGTTTCTGTACGTGTACCAAATTCTGTAGTGCCACGTAAACGTACGGATACGTTACAGTCACCACGCAAAGAACCTTCTTCCATACGACCGTCAGATACTTCTAAATATTGTAAAATAGAACGTAATTTTTCAACGTATGCTCGCGCTTCTGCACCGGAACGAATATCTGGTTCAGATACGATTTCAAGAAGAGGTACACCCGTACGGTTGTAGTCAACATTAGAAGATTTAGAGTCGGAAATAGTATTACCACTATGAACGAGTTTACCTGCATCTTCTTCCATATGAATACGGGTAATACCAATGCGTTTAGTTTCACCATTAACCTCAATATCTAAATGACCATTTAGGCAAATTGGCAAATCATATTGAGATGTTTGATAGTTTTTAGGCAAATCAGGATAATAGTAGTTTTTACGGTCAAATTTGTTAAAGTTAAGGATTTCACAATTCAATGCTAAACCTACTTTAATAGCAAATTCTACTACTTGTTTATTTAACACAGGCATTGCACCAGGTAAGCCAAGGCACACTGGGCATACATGTGTATTTTGATCACCGCCGAATTCAGTGGTACAACCACAGAAGATTTTAGACTTAGTCTTAAGCTCTGTATGAACCTCTAAACCAACGACTGTTTCGTATTTACTACTCATAGAGAAACCTCCCCAGTTGGTGCTACTAATTGACAGTCTGGACGTGCTTGTTCAAATGTGAAAGCGGCACGTAACAATGTTTCTTCACCCATAGCAGGGCCGAGCAATTGCAAGCCAATTGGCAAATTGCTGCTGCTCATACCTGCTGGAATGCTAATACCTGGAATACCTGCAAGGTTTGCTGGTACTGTACAGATATCTTCTAAGTACATTGCCAATGGATCATTTGCTTTTTCACCAAATTTATAAGACGTATTAGGTGCAGTTGGTGTTAAGATCAAATCCACTTTGGAGAATGCTTCATCAAATTCATTTTTAATGAGGCGGCGAACTTTTAATGCTTTCAAATAGTAAGCATCATAGTAACCAGCACTCAATACATATGTACCTAACAAGATACGACGTTGTACTTCTGGACCAAAACCTTCTGTACGAGTTTTAGTAGACATGTCTACTAGATTATCTGCAGGTACGCGCATACCATAGCTTACGCCGTCATAACGAGCCAAGTTGGAGCTTGCCTCTGCCAATGCGATGATATAGTATGCAGACAACGCATATTTAGAGTTAGGCAAGGAAATCTCAACGATTTCAGCACCTAATTTTTTATATGTTTCGATAGCCTCTTCCATAGCTTTGCGAACTTCACTATTGAGACCTTCACCAAAGAATTCTTTTGGCACACCAATTTTAAGATTTTTTACATCATTTACAAGAGCTGTAGTGTAATCTACGCGAGCACCTGGAATCGATGTAGAATCCTTTGCATCGTAACCAGAAATAGCATTCAATACCAATGCAGCATCCGTTACATCCCGTGTAACAGGTCCGATTTGATCTAAAGAAGATGCAAAAGCAATAAGGCCGTAACGGGATACATTACCATAGGTTGGTTTTAAACCTACTACGCCACAGAAAGAGGCTGGTTGACGAATGGAGCCACCTGTATCAGAACCAAGAGCCCAAATTGCAGAACCACTAGAAACAGCAGCTGCACTACCACCAGAAGAACCACCCGGTACACAGTCAATATTCCATGGATTAGTCGTTTTTGCTAATGCAGAATTCTCTGTAGAACCGCCCATAGCAAATTCATCCATATTAAGTTTACCAAGGCTAATATAATGATTGTCTTGTAAGCGCTCGATAACAGACGCATTATATGGAGGCACAAAGTTTTCTAACATTTTAGACGCACAAGTTGCAGGTTCGTCTTTGATACAAATATTATCTTTAATTGCACCAGGAATACCAGCTAATGGAGAAATCGCTTCACCTTTAGCAATTGCTTCGTCTACAACCTTAGCTATAGTTAAAGCACGGTCATGAGAATCTGACAAGTACGCATGCACAGTCGGTTCCACTTTAGCTTTATGAGCAATAACAGCATTCGTCAATTCAACGGCACTGATTTCTTTATTCACAAGTTTTTTATGTAATTCATGAATTGTCGGCACAGCAAAATCTCCTATTCTTGTACAACACGAGGCACTTTAAAGTACCCATCTTCTGCTTCTGGAGCATTGGATAAAGCTAACTCATGATCAAGGGATGGTTTCTTTTCATCCTCTCTAAATACATTGTGTAAAGGTACAGCATGAGCCATTGGTTCAACACCATCTAGTTCTAATGCATCTAGTTCAGCAACATAGGTCAAGATGTCGGACAACTCTTTTTCTACATGTGCCATATGTTCTTCTTTAACTTCCAAACGTGAAAGCAAGGCGATTTTTTTTATTTCCTCTTGGCTGATTTTCATCGGAACACATCCTTTCATAATTATTTATTATACCATTATAAGTTTATACACTCAAAATGATGAATTTTGTTTTCCATTATTTGCTCTACGTAAACGACGAGCCATTTCATGCTTAATCAGCTCTTTTTTCTTATGAGGCAAATTTTTTAAATTAAATGCAATCTCCAACGCTTCATCTGAAACACATTTTAATATATCATTAAATTCCAGAGAATTTGATTTAGAATTTAAAACTATTTTTTCATTTGAAATATCTTCTAATTTTTCAAGAAAACTATCAAATCCTAATTTATAATTTACTATTTTTATAACATCACGTAAATTGACTTCATTAGCAATTCGTATATTTAATTGTAGTGCTTTTGCTAATTTGCTACCACTATCTTCACCAGCTATAACAAGTGTAGTTTTTTTCGATACGGATCCGGTAACCTTTGCACCATATGCTTCTAGTAGTTTACTAGCTTCAGTGCGTCCCATCACCTCAAGCTTGCCTGTGAGAACGACGATTTCGCCTTCCAATTGATTGCCTGCAGCTTCTACTACATCTACAGTCATCTTAAGACCTGCTTGAGTTAAGCCTTCAATAATTGCCACATGTGCTGGATCTTGACGATATTCAATAATGCTATCTGCCATTGTGGGACCGATTTCTTCAACTGCAACTAGCTCATCCTTAGTAATAGTCATGAACCGTTCCATAGATTTGACCACATTAGCTATAGTGGTAGCAGCCTTAGAGCCAATTAAACGGATTCCTAAACCATATAAGACTCGATCCAAACCGCGTGATTTAGAATCATCAATAGCCTTCACCAAATTTTCTGCAGATTTTTTACCCATACGCTCCATTGTAACAAGTTGATCCACAGTTAAGTGATATAAATCAACCACATTTGTAATTAACTTGTTATTAATCAAATTTTCTACAATACTAGGACCAAGGCCATCAATATTCATAGCGTCACGAGAGGCAAAGTGAATAATTTGTTCCTTTTCAATGGCAGGACAATGTTTATTCGTACATCGAACTGCCGCTTCTCCTTCACGACGAACTGCAGGAGATTCACATACAGGACATGTATTAGGAATTGTAAAAGGAATTTCAGAACCATTTCGCTTTTCAGGAACAACACGGATAACCTCCGGAATGATTTCCGCCGCCTTGTGAATGATAACGTGGTCCCCAATACGAATATCCTTTTCATCGATAAAATCTTGGTTGTGTAATGTGACTCGGCTTACGTTCGTACCAGATACAAATACGGATTCAAGCTCACCAGTAGGAGTTAGAACCCCTGTGCGACCTACATTAATGGTAATATCTTTAAGGATTGTTTCCACTTCTTCAGGTGGATACTTGTACGCAGTGGCCCATTTAGGATCCTTTGCAGTGCTACCAAGAACCTCTTGATCATCAAAGCTATTTACCTTAATAACCATTCCATCTGTATCATATGGAAGTTCATGGCGCTTATCCCCCCAATAATTAATGGCTTCAATTACTTCATCAATTGTTTTACATACACGATAATGAGGATTTACAGAGAACTTAAAGTTCTCTAAGCTCTTAAGCAATTCCTCTTGGCTATGAATATTGGCTCCCACTTCAGAACCTATAGCATATGCGAAAAATGCTAAATTCCGGTTAGCAGTAATAGCTGGGTCTTGTTGGCGTAAGGAACCTGCTGCAGCATTTCGGGGATTTACAAAGGTTGGGAGACCTTCTTCATCACGTTCTTCATTAATACGTTTAAATTCACTATGAGGCATATATGCTTCACCGCGAACTTCAATAAACTCAGGTGCATTATCTAAAAATAATGGAATAGATTTAATGGTACGTACATTAGCTGTTACATCTTCGCCAACGCGACCATCACCACGCGTAACAGCACGGACAAACATACCATTTTCATAATGTAAATTAACCGCTAAGCCATCGATTTTAAGTTCTACCACATACGCAGAAGGCTTATGGCCAAGTTCCTTTTCTACACGATTTCCAAATGCTCGTACTTCATCAGCATTAAATACATTACTAAGGCTTAACATAGGACGTCCATGAACGACCTTTTCAAAGGAGCCTTCCACCTTCATACCAACCCGTTGTGTTGGAGAAGATGGCACAATATATTCAGGATGAGCTGTTTCTAACTCCACAAGCTCACGATATTTTTTATCATATTCAAAGTCGCTCATAGTAGGAGCATCCTTTACGTAGTATAAGTACTGCGCATGAGTGAGTTCCTGTTGCAACTCTTTAATTCTATCTTTCGGATCCATTTTATATCCTTTTTTACAGAAATATAGTTATTTAAATAATTGTATATGTTCCCCATTTAACCATATACATAATTAGGATAACCATCCCTTTTTAACTGGTGCAAATTTTGCCATTACAACGCGCACACCTTGTGTAGGAAACTCAATGGTCAATTTCATACCAGCACCTTCACCAGTTACGTTGATTACTTTGCCATTCCCCCATTTACTATGAATCGCCGTATCGCCCACCTTCCAGTCAGCAATTACTTCATTGCGTACGATTGGCTTCGTCACGGGGCGGCTAGTAACACTCATATGTTGAGGTACATGACGTTTAATATCATCAGGCACTTTACGCTTAGCACGTAAGCCATCTACTAATTCTTCGGGAATTTCATTGATAAATCGAGATGGTAAATAACTACTAGTACGGCCAAATACTGTTCTAGTAGTGGTATTAGAAATATATAATTCCTTTTCAGCACGCGTAATGCCTACATACGCAAGACGACGTTCCTCTTCAATTTCTTCAGGGTTCATCAAGGTACGACTATGAGGAAATAAACCTTCTTCCAAACCACATAAGAATACAATAGGAAATTCCAGACCTTTTGCGGCATGTAATGTCATCAATGTCACCTTAGACTCTTCTTGCTCGAAAGAATCTACATCATTGACAAGCGCGACTTGCTCTAAAAAGTCCTCTACAGTACCAGATGGATTTGTATCTTGGAAGTCTTTTGCCACAGATAAAAGCTCGCCAATATTCTCAGCACGAGCTTGATCCTGCGGGTCTGTACTCTCTTCTAATTGTGACAAATAACCTGTTCTATCTAGAATAGATTCCAAGATATCTAGTACAGTTCGATTCTCCATTTCAGATACAAGAGTAAAGATGAGAATACCAAATTCTTCTAACTTTTCCTTAGTTTTTCCCTTAATAGAATCAATTAAATGTAATTGCGTAAGCGTCATAAATAAAGATGTACCATTCGCACGAGCATATTCTTGTAGCTTAGCAACCGTAGTGGCCCCAATACTCCGTTTAGGAACATTGATAATACGCAACAAGCTCAAATCATCAAAAGGATTATATAATACACGTAGATATGCTAAAACATCTTTAATTTCCTTACGATCATAGAACTTTGTGCCCCCTACCATCGTATAAGGTAAGGCCCGCTTAATGAGTGCTTCCTCAAGGACACGAGACTGGGCATTTGTACGATATAAAATGGCCATATTCCCATATGGAACATCGTGAATATCATGTTTCTTTGCGATTGTGTCACCGATAAAAGCAGCTTCCTCATGTTCAGATTGAGCCGTAAAATGCTGAATTTTCGCACCTTCCGTCTTATCGGTCCAAAGATTTTTCTCTGGACGACCCTCATTATTATCGATAACAGCATTGGCTGCATCGAGGATAATTTTAGTTGAGCGATAGTTTTGCTCCAATTTTATAGATGTGCAATTAGGATAGTCTTTTTCAAAATCTAAAATGTTTTGAATATCCGCACCACGCCAAGCATAAATACTTTGGTCAGCATCCCCTACAACGGCAATATTCTTCCAATGTGAAGCTAATAATTTCGCCAATAAATATTGTGCATGGTTCGTATCTTGATACTCGTCAATCATAACATAACGGAAACGATGACTATATTTATCAAGAACAGCTGCATTAGACTGTAATAATTTAACGGCTACTAATAAAAGATCATCAAAGTCTAATGCATTATTCTTACGCAACTCCCGCTCATAATACTCATAAACATCAGCTACCTTTTGTTGGTAAAAGTCTCGCGCTTGTTTTCTAAAATCAGAAGCAAAAAGCAATTGATTCTTAGCATTTGATATGGCGGCTATCATAGCCCCTACTGGATAGTATTTATCATCCAAATTTAACGTTTTCAATGCGGCCTTAATAACAGCTTGAGAATCAGATGTGTCATAGATAGTAAAATTGCTGTTATACCCTAAGAAACTATCGATTTCAAAGCGTAAAAACTTAGCACAAAAACTATGGAATGTACTAAGCCATATACGATTTGCCACATCGCCTACAAGACCTTCTACACGGCTTTTCATCTCTTTCGCCGCTTTATTGGTGAAAGTAATGGCCAATATTTCATAAGGATTAACACCTTGTGCCAATAAATGTGCAATACGAACTGTTAAGACCTTTGTTTTACCAGATCCAGCACCGGCTAAAATCAATAAAGGGCCTTCCGTATGCTGGACAGCTTGTTGTTGTTCTTTATTTAAACCTGTTAATAATGAATTCATCGGAATACACCTATTGCCCTTACATATACAACATAAACTCCAAATATACATAAATAATCTTTAATAAGCTGTGAAACAAGTATGTATAGTTAAAAGCTAAATTGTTATAAGTAAATAAACACATCTATAATAGCAATTACAATATACATGCAATATACTTGAAGCCCTATAAATAGAGAAGAAGAACGTTGCGAGCAACGTTCTTTTTTAGTTTGTATACTATTTCATGGCACCAAGAATTGGTGGTACAATTTGTTTTTTACGAGACATAGTATTAGGTAAGAATACACCATTATCTTTTATTTCTTTTTCAAATGCTTTAGTAACTACGGCCTCTACATCTCCACTAAACAACAATGTTGTACTCTCATCGAGAATATTTGTAATCATGATGTAAGATGCATCGTAGTTATTAGCATTGCGAAGCGCTTCTAAGGCTTGTACTAGTTCACCTTGTTTAGCCAATACATCAGTTGTATCCATAACAGAAATTTGACCGATAGAAATAGTCTTACCTGCTTCAGAGAATTCTTTCATGTCTGTACGAACGATATCATCATTAGTTAAATCAGAAATATCTGCTCCCGCTTTCAACATATCTAGCCCATAGGACTCAATATCTACGCCAGCGATTTCAGCTAATTTATGAGCCATTTCTTTATCTGTTTCTGTACATGTTGGAGAACGGAATAACACAGTATCAGAAATGATAGCAGATAACATCAAGCCTGCAACGCCTTTAGGAATTTCTTGATTATTCTCCATGTACAACTTAGTAATGATTGTATTAGAGCAACCTACCGGTTCTAAACGCATGAATACAGGTCCATCAGTTTCGAAGTCACCAATGCGGTGATGATCGACAACACCACACATATTCATGGATTTATAACCATCAATTATTTGTTTGGATTCGTTATGGTCTGTTAAATACAAATTACCGCCTTCTGGAGCAAACTCTTCCCAATTTTTAACAACTTGAGGGTGAGCAAAGCCAAAATGGTTCAAAATATATGTTGTTTCTTTGTTAGCTTCACCTGCACAGACTGGAGTTGCTGGTTTCCCCATTTGTGTTAGTAAGTTAGCAAAGGAAATAGCAGAACAAATTGAATCAGTATCAGGGCTTTTATGACCTGCTACATATGTTTTTACATCACTCATAATATACCTCTTTTATATTAATTTCATACTTAATATCGACTTACGTCAATCCGATTTTTAACTATATCATTATATCATAAATCATACAAAAAAACACGCCACTACTAAGTAGTGACGTGTTTTTAACATTCTATAAAATTATCTAATATAAATGATTAGTCGTGATTCTTTTTGCGGTTTGTAAACAAACCAGGTCCAATTGTTTCAATGATGATAAACAACATTGGGATGATAAAGATACCAAACAATGTAGCTGTTGTCATCCCTGCTACTACAGTAATACCCATAGAAGTACGTGCACCAGAACCAGCACCACTAGATACTGCCAATGGTAATACACCAAGGATAAATGCAAAGGATGTCATCAAAATTGGACGCAAACGAATTTTTGCAGCTTCGATAGCAGCATCAACAACATTCATACCACGCTCGTCAACGCGAATCTTAGCATACTCGATAATCAAAATCGCATTTTTCGCAGCCAAGCCAACCAAGGTTAAGAGACCGATCTGCATATAAATATCATTTGCTAAGAAATATCTGCCTGTGAAGTTCAATAAGAATGGTACTAAAGAAGCACCAATCATACCAGATGGTACGGAGAACAATACGGCAAATGGAACCTTCCAAGACTCATATAAGGCAGCCAAGATTAAGAATACAAAGACAAGCCCTAAACCTAGAATCAACATAGTTTGAGAACCGGCTTTTAACTCTTCACGAGATTGCCCTGCCCAATCATATGTATAACCAGCAGGTAATGTTTTAGCGGCGGCCTCTTTTAATGCATTGATAGCATCACCAGAGGAATATCCTCTAGCTTGAGAACCACCAATTTGTACGGCCATCGCATTATCAAAGCGAGTAATGCTAGATGGTGTACCCGTTTGTTCCTTTGTAATATAGTTAGAAACAGGAACCATTTGGCCATTGCTATTTCTAACAGCTAACATATTAAGCTGGTCCGCATTTTGACGATATGCGTCTTCCGCTTGGACTACAACCTTATAGTTTTTACCATAAGTAGTAAAGTCGTTAACTTGAATACTACCATAGAACCCTTGCAAAGTGGTAAAGATATCAGCTAATGCTACACCATCTTGAGCCGCTTTTTCACGATTTACATCAAATTGTAATGTCGGCGTAGATGTATCAAAAGTAGTATAAATAGATTGAATTGCTGGGCTCTTACGAGCTTCCGCAATAAATTCATTAGTACGGTCAGCCATAACTTGTGGACTATCGCCAGCTTTGTTAATGATGTACATACTAAAACCACCGGTTGTACCAAGACCTGGAATGGATGGTGGATTCATAGCAATAACTGTTGCTTCAGGTACTTTCTCAGCTGCAAAGCCAAATGTTTGACCTACCATAGCATTGATAGATGTAGCTTGTGTTGTACGATATTTCCAATCGGACATAGTAGCAAAAATTACACCAGCACTAGACTTTTGACCACCACCTAAGAGGTCAAAACCAGCGACAGTAAATACTTCTTGGAATAATTGTTCGTCCTTAGGCTTTTCAGGATCATTTTTTTCTTCCAAGAAAGATGCAATTTTTTCAAGTGTAGCCATAGTACGTTCAGATGTAGCACCAGGTGGCTCATTAATAGCAATCATGTAGTAACCACTATCTTCAGCTGGTACGAAAGAAGTTGGTAAGAAGTGAAATACTAAGGCTGTACCACCTGCAAAGACTAGCAATGCAATAACAGTTAAACTCAAACGATGGCTTAAACGCGCTAATTGGAGACCATACCAATTACTGAATCGTTCTAGAGCAGCATTAAATTTATTTAATTGGCGATGTAACCAATCTTCACGCTCTTTAGCTATATGTGCTTTCAACATTGTAGCACATAATGCTGGTGTCAACACAAGTGCGATAATAGCAGAAATTACAACGGAAACGGCAATCGTCAATGCGAACTGTTTGTAAAGAATACCTGTCATACCACCCATGAACGCAACTGGTACAAATACAGCAGTCAATACAAAGGCGATACCAATTACTGGTCCTTGTACGTTTTCCATCGCTTTAATAGCCGCCTCTTTTGGAGACAATCCATTATACTTTAATTCGTACTCAACAGCTTCTACTACGACGATAGCATCGTCAACAACAAGGCCGATAGCCAAAACCATGGCAAAAAGCGTCAAAGTGTTAATAGAGAAATCTAATAAAACAAAAGCGCCAAATGTGCCAAGCAAAGATACTGGCACAGCAATCATAGGAATAATTGTGGAGCGCCAAGATTGTAAGAAGACATATACTACAACTAAAACAAGGAGTAATGCCTCTACAAATGTATGCTCAACCTCATTAATAGATGCACTTACGAATTTAGTATTATCTACAACTACGTTATATTGCATATCTGGTGGGAAGGATTTAGATTGCTCATCTAGAACTTTCTTAACATTAGCAATTGTTTCTAATGCATTAGCATCATTTTGTAGGGAAATAGCAAAACCGGCAACCTCTTTATGAGCAGATTTTGCGATGAAGTCATATCCTTCAGCCCCAATTTGAATACGGGAGACATCTTTTAGATGTAATACCTTACCATTAGTACTTTTAATAGCAATATTACCAAATTGTTCAGGTGTTACGAGACGTCCATCAATTTTGATAGGATATTGAAAGGCTTGTTCACCATTTGTAGGGTTTTTCCCTACTGTACCTGCTGCAGCTTGTAAGTTTTGACCTTTAATAGCCGCTGTAACTTCAGAGATAGTAACACCAAGTTTTTGCATCTTCGCAGGATCTAGCCAAATGCGCATAGAATAATCAGATCCGAACTCTTGTACAGAACCAACACCCTTAATGGATTTGATAGTATCCATCATATAATTGGTACCATAGTTCTTTAAGAATGTTGCATCATATGTGCCATTTGGTGAACTCAAAGAGAATATAAGTGCCATATCACCAGAAGATTTAGTGGTTGTAACACCTACAGCTTGTACCTCTGAAGGCAATTGTGCAAGTGCTGCTTGAACACGGTTTTGCGTATTAACCGCATCCATATCAGCATCTGTACCTTGATTGAACTGAACAGTCAACGAATAGCTACCGTTACTGGAACTATTAGATGTCATATAGTCCATATCTTGTACGCCTACAATCTGCGTTTCAATAACACTGGCTACTGTATCATTAACAACTTGAGCAGTTGCACCAGTATAAGCAGTATTAACTTGAACTGTAGGTGGAGAAATTTGTGGATATCGAGCTACCGGAAGGTTCATCATAGAGATAAGCCCTACCAACGTGATAACAATGGCTATTACGATGGCAAAGATAGGTCGATTAATAAAGAATTTCGACACGATCTATCCTCCTTTTATTTTGTAGCTTTCAACTGTTCTTTAGTTAGTAGTTTGCCATTTACTTTTACGCCATTTTTCACCTTAGTTAAGCCGTCAACGATGATTGTATCACCAGCAGCCAAACCAGATTTAATGATCGTTTCATTACCTTTAGTACCACCAATCTCTACTGTCTTTTGTTCTACTACACCAGCTGCATTTACAACATAAACAAAGTTTTTGTCCATGATTTGTAAAATTGCACGACTTGGTACAAGGATTGCATTTTTAATCTTTTCACCAGGAGAAACAACAGTAGCATACATATTAGGTAATAATAAATGATTAGGATTTGGGAAGGACGCTTTCAATACAAGCTTACCCGTAGATTGATCTAAACTCTTAGCCGCTTGCACGATAGAACCAAGTTCATTATATGTTTCGCCATCAGCAAGTTTTAATTGAATATTTGGACCATTAGAATCATCCGTTGTAGGATTCTTCATAAAATCAAGATATTCTTGCTCAGTCATACTAAACTCAACGAAGATTGGATCAATAGAATCGATTGTAACCAATGTAGTAGAGCCAGCCTGAACATAAGTGCCTGTATCTACGTCATCCATGCGTAATGTACCAGAATATGGTGCATATACCATGGTATCCCCCATATTATCTTGAGCAATTTTCACGGATGCTTCATACGCTTCATAAGTAGCCTTAGCTTGCTCTGTAGCACTACGTTGCGTATCTACACGTTGTTGAGCAATCGCATCTTGTGATGCCAAAGTTTCATAACGTTGAAGATCTACTTCAGCATTTTTCAAGTTTGCATTAGCTTGAGCTGCTTGTGCTTCTGCATTAGCAAGACTCGCTTCATATTGACGAGAATCAATTCGATATAATGGTTGTCCCGCTACTACTTGTTCCCCACCTTTTACAAACTTCTCAACAATATAACCACTTACACGAGCATGTACAGCTACAGAGTTCTCCGCAACTACAGTGCCAGCAAATGTTTGATCAACTTGTGTATCACTTGCTGTAAGTTTATATGTATTAACATTAATCTCACCAGCTTGCTGTTGATTGTTGCCACACCCTGCAATCATCACAGCAGACATTACGAGAGCTGCTAACATACGGGAATAACGATACTTCATTATCTGTACTCCTTTTCAGAAACGAATCATTCATGTCACATAATTTCATAAATATCTTTATATATTTTACAGGATTCTGTAGATAAAGTCAATTTTTCCGATACCCCTCTACCTTTGTAGAACATAGATAAAAT
>ERZ772945.489-NODE-489-length-31774-cov-6.874586_pt1 | contig 31774 bp, 31 predicted proteins | sample MGYA00511681_ERZ772945 | MGnify/ENA primary metagenome ERZ772945 (study PRJEB29015, sample SAMEA2737943) | human oral metagenome | biome: human oral; feature: human-associated habitat; material: dental | place: China | collected 2143 ...
CTGAAATAGGAACGGAATTTAAATATATTCAGCCACTGACAGCAAGTACAACATTAGTACTAGGTACAGAAATAGCATATGAAACAGAACTTGGAAGTATGGGTGCGAATAGAGCAAAAGTAGCCCATACCGATGCGGACTGGTACAATTTGAGAAGCGAAAAGGAGAGCAAAAAAGGGAATGTGAAGCTTGACTTAAACTTTGGAATACAAAATCAAGGATTGGGAGTAACTGCAAATCTGGGATATGATACGAAAGGCGATAATGTAAGAGGAGGACTTGGAATTAAAGCAAGTTTTTAGTGTATTGAAATTATTTTATTTATTACCTTATTAACTATTGCCATCCTAAACATACTTAGAAATGATACAATCGGATAGAATAGAAGAATTGACACTCTTTGAAAAAGTAACGAAAAAACTACTATTTAATCACAAAGAAAAACACCTTACAATAAGATTGAGCGATTACATTGTAACTGTTTTTCTCTTTTTTTAAGTGGAAATTATCTATACTAAATATTTTACTCTGTTAAATAAAAATTGATTAATATTTTTATTGTTATTTATTTAAAATCAATGTATAATATAGGGGTAAAAAATTATGAAAAAAAGGAAAGTGAGAAATTAAATGAAAGAAAAGATTAAATTTATTAAAGAATTAGCACAAAGCATGAATGAAAATAAAATTGAAACAGTAAAATATGAAGAAAATAATTTTGAAGTTATGTTAAGCAAGAAGAGAAAAGAAAAAAAAGTTGTAGTTAGTACGGGAGCAGTTCCACAAAATATAGTTTCAAATGCAACGCCAATACAAGAACAATCTGTGGAAGTGCAAGAAGAAAAATCAAGTGAAGAAAATGAAGAAATCACAGGAAATAAAATTACTTCGCCAATGGTCGGAACTTTTTATTCAGCGCCATCGCCAAATACACCGCCATTTGTAAAAGAGGGAGCAAAAGTTGAAAAAGGTCAGACACTTTGTATTGTAGAAGCCATGAAACTTATGAATGAAGTAAAATCAACAGTTTCAGGAACAGTAAAAAAAATATTGGCAAAAGATGGAGATGCAATTAAAAAAGGTCAAACTTTGATTATAATAGAATAAATTTAAAAAATAAAATTTAAAAAATAAAATTTTTGTTTTATAAAAAATTATTTAAAAAAATTATTTTTTAAAATTAAATATATTTTTTGAATAGAATTATTAAAAAAGAAGGGATAAAAATTGGGAGAGAAAATAATATCAATGGATATTGTGTTATTTATAGTTGTGCTGTTTTTTACAGCATTTTTATCGACAGCTGAATCAGCGCTTTTATCACTTAGGCAAATTCATTTGATTAACGGTGATAATGAAAAAGATGTAAAAGAGGGAAAACTTTTAAAATTGTGGTTGAAAAATCCAAATGAGCTTTTGACAACGCTTTTGTTTGTAAAAACAATTTTGTGTTCTTTTCTAATTTTTTTAGAAGTAAATTTAATAAAACAATTTGTTGAGAAAAAATTATATTTTTATTTAGCATTTTTCATTTTCTCAATAATAATTTTAATATTTGCTGAAATGATTCCAAGGCTTATCGCAAGAGTAAAAGTTTATGAAATTTCAAAAACGGCGATAATTCCGTTAAATACATTAAGAATTGCGATAAAACCAATTATTTCGCTTTTTATACACATTTCACGATTTATTATGAAAATGTTTAAAATAGAAGTGAAAGATCAGATGTTTGAAATAACAGAAGAAGAAATTTTAACATTTGTAAAAGCGGGAACTCAAAGTGGAGCTATTGAAGAAGGCGAAGAAGAAATGATCTCAAGTATAATAGAATTTGCCGATATGACTGTGAAAGAGATCTTGACACCAAGAAGAGATGTTTTTGCGTTAGACTCTGAAAGTAAGCTAGAAGATGTCTGGGAAGAAATTTTGGAACAAGAATTTACTAGAATGCCGATTTATACTGGGACAATTGACAATATCGTGGGAACGGTTCATATAAAAGATTTACTTCGTTATGCAAATGACAAAAGCAGTGGCAGTCTTTCGATGAAAGAATTTATGAAAGAAGCATATTATGTGCCAATTACAAAATCTCTTGTGGAACTTTTGGAAGAATTTAAGACAAAACAGCTTCATATGGCAATTGTGATTGACGAATATGGTGGAACACAGGGAATTGTAACAATCGAAGACTTGCTAGAAGAAATTGTTGGAGAAATTAGGGATGAATTTGACAAGGAAGAAGAAAGTATTCAGAAAATTCGAGAAAAGATATTTGATGTAAAAGGTGATACACTTATTGAGGAAATAAATGAAAAACTTGATTTAGATATTCCGCTATCTGAGGAATATGACACAATATCAGGTTATATTCAAGATAAGTTAGGAAAAGTTGCAGATGTCTTTGACCAAATTAAAGAAGATAACTTTGTTATGAAGGTGTTGGACACTGATAATAAAAGAGTGGAAAGAGTCAGAATAGTTATTTTAGAAAAAAAAGAAGAAGAATAGGAGAAGCAAAAAAATGGAAGAGTTAAGACCTCGCATAAGAGTGGCAGGAATACTTATTGAAGATGATAAAATCTTATTAATTCAGCATAAAAAAAATGATAAAAAATATTGGCTAATTCCTGGTGGCGGAAATGACTGGGGAGAAAGTACAAAAGAGGCTGTAATTCGTGAATATAAAGAAGAGACAAATCTTGACATAAAAGTCGATAAATTTCTATTCTTTTCTGAAACAATTTCGCCAGATAAAAGTCGACATGTGCTAAATTTATTTTATAGCGTTCACAGAGAAAATAGAGATGACAAAGTTATGAGATTGGGACATGAAGCTGTACTTGCAGATTTAAAATTTTTTGGAAAAGATGAAATAAAAAAATTGACGATTTATCCGAATATTAAAGATAATCTTATTAAAATTATGAATGGGGAAAAAGTTGAAGATTATTTAGGAAATTTATGGAATGACTAAAAAAATGATAAAAATAAAAAAAGAAAAAGAGGACAAAAAAATATGAATAAAAAAGAAAAAGAATTTGTTGCAAATTTAGTGAGAAGCATAGAGGATTTTCCTGCAAAAGGTGTAATTTTTAGAGATATTACAACGGCTCTTAAAAATAAAGAGGGATTACAAATTATTATAAAAGATTTGACAGAGAGATATAAAGATAAAGGAATTGACTATGTTGTAGGAGCTGATGCCAGAGGATTTATTTTTGGTGCTGCAATCGCTTATAATATTGGAGCAGGATTTGTTCCAGCAAGAAAGCCAGGAAAATTACCCGCTGAAGTTGAAAGTGTGGAGTATAGCTTGGAATATGGAAAAAATAGCATAGAAATTCATAAAGATGCTTTTTCTAAAAATGATAGAATATTAATAGTCGACGATTTATTGGCAACTGGAGGAACTGCTAAAGCGATGGTTCAATTAGTGGAAAAATTGGAAGCTACAGTTGTGGAATTAGCATTTATGATTGAACTTGCCGATTTAAAAGGAAGAGAACTTTTAGATGGATACGAAGTATATTCTCAGCTAATTTACTAATACAAAAAAAAGTTTTTTATAAATTAAAAAAAAGAAATTAGGAGTATACTTATTTAACTTAAGAAAGAGAGAAAAAAAGAAAAATAAAAAGAAAAAAATAAAAAAAGAAAAGGAGAGATAAAAATGAAATTAAAAAAATATATATTGGTATTCTTAGTTATGGGATCAACATTAAGTTTTTCATCTTCAAGAAGATTAAAAAGATTGGGAAAAAGAATTTCAAATATAGTTAAAAAAGATAACAAAGAAACAACTGACAGACAAGGTACAGATGACATTTTTCAAAAAATTGAGAAAAAAGGTAAAGACAAAAAAGACAAAAAAGATAAAAATGTCAACAGAGCTGGAATAGATGAAGCAATTAAAAAGAAAAAAGTTGAAGATAATTCGCCAGAAGTAAACTTAAAAGAAACTCAAGAAGGTCTTCGTAACAGAAATAATCAATAGATAAAATTTGATTAATTATGAAAATTTAAATTAAAAAAATAAAATGAAATAAAATAAAACGAAAAAGAAACAAAAAAAAGTAAAAAATAAAATAAAGAAATGAAAAAATAAAAAAAGAAAATAAAAAAGGATTGAATATAAATCAGTCCTTTTTATTTTTTATTTTGAGAAGATATAAATTTTGTATAAATGTATATACAAATCTAGTAATATAAGGATTTTCTAGTTATTTATACAAAAAAATTTGCACTTTTTTTATTTTGTTTTATTTTATTTAGATTATTTTTTTTGAACTAATAAGTTTTATAGACATTACAATAATATAGATAAATACAGCATAAGGAATTAATTCAAATCTGTGTAAAAATGTCCAGATTACATCGAAAACAAATATTAATAACGAAATTCTTAAAATTCCAAATATTTTTTTTATTAAATTTAATTTGTAACCAAAAACAACTGGTCTAAAAACTTTATTAATCTTTTTTGAAAAAATGTTTAAAATAATTATTGAATATGACAATGCTTCAAACTGAATCCCAAGTTTCCAGAAAATAGCCATTGTAAGTCCCATCATAACTCCGTAGTAAAATTTTCCCCATGAATATGTTGGACTTGTCGGCATGTCTGTAGCCATAAAAATTCCTGCGAGCATAAGTCCTCCTAGCGAAATCTCAGCTTCTTTTACAAAAAGTGAAACTATAAAAACTGTGGAAAATAAAGCCGTTGGAATATGCCAAGAAATTCTATTTTTTAAAAGCAAATAAATTCCTCCAGCAATAAGTGCCAAAACTGAAACTTCTCCTAACGCACCTGTTGGATTTAGCAGGATTTTATCCAAATAATTTGTAAAATCGTTGTTATTTATAAAAGAGAATATTTTTAATTCTGAAATATTTAAGGAATTTCCAAACCATATCGAAGGTGATGACATTGCAAGTGGGAAAAAAACGGTCATAAATTCTCTTCCAACAATAGCGGGATTTAATCTATTTTTTCCAATTCCGCCGAAAATTAGTTTTCCAAAAATAACAGCCATTGCGCCACCAAATGCAGCTACATAAAACGGAGTGTAAGGCGCTAGTGTAAATGCCAGTAAAATTCCTGTAATTACAGCCGACAAATTTTTTATGCTAGTTATTTCGTTAAAAAATATTTTGGAAAAAATTATTTCTGTTAAAACTGCGGATATTACACAAGTTGCTATGAGTATAAATGCTGTAAGTCCATAAACTAAAAGTGCGATTAACATTCCTGGCAAAAGAGCAAGTATAACATCAAGCATTACTATTTTTACATCATCTTTTACTCTTATATAAGGCGTGTAACTATTTTTAAAATCCATTATTTATTTCCCTCCATTCTTATCAAAGTTTCTTTTCCATTTTTTATGCTTTCAATTAAAGGAACTCTCGATGGACAAGCATATTCACAGGCACCGCATTCGATACAGCTCATTATATTAGCTTTTGCCATCATTTTATGTTCGTTTTTTTCATAAAATTCAGCAAATTCCAAAGGCATTAAATTCATTGGACAGACTTCCACGCAATATCCACATGAAATACAGTTGTTTCTCTCAATTTCTCCTTCATTTTTCAAAAATAAAATTCCAGAAGTTCCTTTTATAGTTGCAGTTGAATTCTCAAATATTTCTTGACCCATCATAGGTCCGCCAAAAATAATTTTTGAATTTTCATTTGGTTTCAATGTTTTAATTATATGTTCAAGCGGAGTTCCAATTTTAATTATGTAATTCCCAATTTTAGATAAATTTTCTCCAGAAATGGTCATAATTCTTTCAACTAGCGGGATTCCATTAGTAAAGGCATCATAAGTTGATTTTATTGTACTTACATTACTTACAACAACTCCTTTATTTATTGGAAGTTCTCCTTTTTTTATTTTTTTTCCAGTAATTTTTGCAATAAGCTGTAATTCACTTCCTTGTGGATACGAAGTTGGAAGTATTTTTATTTTAATTTTCATCTTTTCTTCCAAAATTTCTTTTTTCAAAATTTGTTTCAATTCAAAATTTTCGTCTTCAATTCCAATCACAATATTTTTAGGATTAATTAGATATTTTACAATTTTAATTCCTTTTATTAAGTCATTTGCAAAATTTTTCATAACGGAATAATCTGAAGTCAAGTAAGGTTCGCATTCTGCACCGTTTATAATAAAAGTTTTAACTTTTTTATTTTTTATGTCATATTTGACATAAGTGGGAAACTGTGCTCCACCTTCTCCAACAATTCCGCTATTTTTGATAATTTCAAGAATTTCTTCTTTTTTATAGTTTTCTAACTCTGAAATTTCTCTTTTTTCAGTTTCAATTTCTTCATCTTTAAAATCATTTTTTATAACAACAGTTCTAGCCATTTTTTTATTTGGCAAAATCATTTCTTTTATATCAATAACTTGACCAGATACAGGCGAGTGAACAGGTGAGGAAATATTTCCTTGCATTTCCCCAATTTTTTCGTATCGTTTTACAAAATCTCCAACTTTTACTATTTCTTTTGAAATCTGTCCGATGTGCTGTGACAATGAAATATAAAAAATTTTTGAATCTTGCAGTTTTTCTATTTCCAAAACTTTTGTCATATGTTTCATTGACTCAATTTTCATTATATCTTTACTCATTTTCTCTCCATTTTTTTCTTTTTTATAATTTAAATTTAAAATTTTTAAATTTTTTATTTAACATATTCTAAAAATCCGTCAGTATAATGTATTTCCCCATTTTCATCAATCAAATATCCTTCAATTTTTACTTTTAAATTTTTTTTATCAATAATAATTTTTTTATAATCCACCAATTTTTTTATTTTTTTAATTTCAAGATTTTCTGGAATTTTATCAGAATTTTCTTTATAAAATCCCCATATTTTTATATTTTTTTTCATTTTTATCTATTCTTTTTCTTAAACAATTTAATAATTTTTTTATAAATTTATTAATTTTTGTTAGAAGTTGCTCCTTCAGAACTTTTTACTTCACTTGGATTAGTTTTTTTCTCTTCGTTAGCTGTTTTTCCAGAATCTTTATTTTCTTTTTGAATTTCTAAATTATTTTTATTTTCTGGATTTTTATTTTGATTTTCATTTTTGGAAGAAGTCGCTCTTTCCTTTGTTTTTTGTTCAATCTTTTGATTATTTTGATTGATTTCTTTTTGTACTTTAGAAGAAGATGAAGCTCTTTCGGCTCTTTTATTTTCTTTTTTTATGAAATTTTTATTTTCATCTTTTCCTTTAGAAGAAGTTGCTCTTTCAGGTGATTTATTTTCAATAGTTGTGCTATTTCCTAAAAAATTTATATTTCTAGAAGGATTATTTGTGGTCACTTCTGCAATTTTAGATTGCTGTCTGGCGTAAATTCCCCACACAACAAGTGCTATCGCTCCTAAAAATAATATTATTTTTTTTATATTTTTCATTTTTATCTCCATTCTATTTTTTAAATCAAAATATTATATCTCATTTTTCTTTGTTTCAACTTTTTTAAGTTATTTTCTTTTATTTGTTTATACAAAAATAAAAAAGAACCGTTTGAAAAATTTATTTTCTAAACAATTCTTTATAATTTGAAAAAATTAGTTAAAAGTATTATAAATTAGGCAACTTTTCTTTTAAAAATTCCAATAGTTAGTTTTCTGTAATATGGAACAAAAATTGGTCTTGCTTTTTTAACTTTATTTCCAAATATTTTCTTATGTACAAATTTTGCGATAAAATACGAAAGAATAATACTTGCAATAACATCAGTGGTCCAATGACGCACTAAATAAACACGGCTCATTCCTACTAAAATTCCCAAGATGAATAACGGTATTTTTATTGCTTTGCTTTTTATGATAAAAGATAAGATCCAAATTGTTCCCCAAATAGTGATTGTGTGTCCTGAGGGAAAAGATACATAACTTCCTTTCCAATATGAAGTATTTTTAATCAAAGTCATAATTCCATAAAACTTATCAGGATTTACAGTTATCGACGGTCTTGCTCTTGCGAATAGAACTTTCATTACATTCACCGTAATTTGAGTAGAAAGTAAAGTAAAAATTACTGCTAAAATATATTTTTTTAAGTAATTATATTTCTTTTTATTGATTAAAAAGAATGATAGCAATACAACTGTAAGCAACAATTCAAAATATCCTTCTCCAAATTTAGTAATAAAATGAAAAAATTTTTCAGTACTTTCTGAATGACGAAAAATACTTGAATCTGAAATATATGATAAATGTTTAAAAAAGAATTTATCTATAGAAAAAATATAATTTGTTAGTTTCAATTGTATCACTTCTCCTTCTCTTTAAATGAAAAAATTATTAGTTATTTGATTTATGTTTTTTTATTTTTCTAAAATTAAAATATAATATTTTTAAGATAATTAATATTAACATAAAAAATAAATTTTTAAATGAATTTAAACTGAATAAAAAATTTTTAATTTTTGGTGCACTTGGGTTATTAATATATTATTTAGTAATATTAAAGTGTTCGTTAAAAAAATTTATTGACTTTTTATATAACAGGTGTTATAATGCCATAAATAACATGTGTTATAATAATATAAAATTAAAAATAGTGGAGGTATTTTTATGAAACAAAATTTTTTAAGTAATAGTATAAAAATTAAAACAACAGAAAAAGAATTTTTAAAGAGTACTTTTTTAGTATTGAGTGGAGTTGTATTTTTATCAATAATGTCACAACTTATAATACCGCTTTATTTTACTCCCGTACCTATTTCGCTAGGATCGTTTGGAGTAATATTAATGGCGTTATTATATGGTAGAAAATTGGGAACAGCAACTGTGCTTTCATATGTTGCAGCAGGTAGTTTGGGAGCTCCAATTTTTGCTGGATTTAAAGCAGGTTCATTGTTTTCACCAACAGGAGGATACATTTTAGGATATATTGCAGCTACAGTAATTTTAGGATTTTTATCTGATAAAGGTATTGCAAAATCTTATGTGAAGACATTTCTTTCATTGTTACTTGCCAGTGCCGTTATTTTGGCATTAGGTGCATTAGTATTGATATTATTTGTGCCTATTAAAAATGTATTTATGGCTGGTGTACTTCCTTTTATTCCTGGAGATATGTTAAAAGCAATTGTAGCAACTCTTTTATTTCCAAGATTATGGAAATTTATAAAAAAAAATAAAAATTAAGTTATTTTATTTGTTGAACGAAAAATCTCCTTTATAAAAATTTTAGGAGATTTTTTATTTATATTATTGTATCTTCCATTAATACAATTTTTTGAATACAAAGAAAGGAAAAAAAGAAATGTCAAAAAATAATAATAATCAAACTGAACTAGTTAAATTTATATCAAATTTAAAAAATAAAATTATAAATGAAAAATATGAAATAAGTCGTAAAGAAGCAATCTTTTTATCAAAAATTCCTAATAATGATATGGAAACTTTAAATATACTTTTTGAAGCAGCGAATCAAATTAGAGAAAAATTTTGTGGAGAAAATTTTGATTTATGCACCATTATTAACGCAAAATCTGGGAAATGCTCTGAAAATTGCAAATACTGTGCACAATCAATTCATTTTAAAACAGCAGTAGATGTATACGGTCTTATTTCAAAAGAAACAGCACTTCGTGAAGCTGAAAGAAATGAAAACGAAGGTGCTCATAGATTTTCACTTGTGACAAGCGGCAGAGGATTTAATGGAAATGAAAAAGAATTAAATGACTTGGCTGAAATTTATGAATCTATACGAGAACACACTGATAAATTAAGTCTTTGCGCTTCTCACGGCATCTGTACAAAAGAAGCGTTACAAAAATTGGCTAATGCAGGTATTTCAATGTATCATCATAATTTAGAAACATCGAGAAGATTTTATCCTAATGTCTGTACATCTCACACTTATGATGATAGAGTTAATACTATAAAAAATGCAAAAGCAATTGGGTTAAATGTTTGCAGTGGAGGAATATTTGGTTTAGGAGAAACTATTGAAGATAGAATTGATATGGCATTTGATTTAAAAGAATTAAAAGTCAATTCTGTTCCGATAAATATTTTAACTCCAATCCCTGGAACTCCATTTGAAAATAATAAAGCAGTAGAGCCATTAGAAATTTTAAAGACTATATCTATTTATCGTTTTATTATGCCTAAAACTCATTTAAGATATGCTGGAGGAAGAATTAAATTAGGAAATTATGTAAAAACTGGTTTAAAATGTGGAATTAATTCTGCACTTACAGGAAATTTCTTAACAACTACAGGAACAACAATAGAAAAAGATAAGAATATGGTAACAGAATTAGGCTATAAAATTTAAAGACTTTCTAGAAAATAAATAAAAAGAAAAAAGGCTATCTCAAGATTTTCGAGAAAGCCATTTTTTTATAACTTTTGATTTAAATTATTTTTTTATCTTCTTTGTTGTCTTGTTTGCTGTTGATAACTAAATGATTCCAGCTTCATTGAAATATTTTTTTCTTTTCCATTTGATGCAACTTTCAAATTAACTGTTTCCCCAATTTTCTTAGCTGCAAGTTCCCCAATAAACGATCCAGCTGATGTCACAGGTTTTCCATTGATTTCAAGAATTATGTCATTAGCTTTAAGCCCATATTTTGCTGCTGGCGAATTTGGATAAACTTGTTGAACTAAAATACCAGTTGAATACGAAATTCTTCTTTCTTTTTTCAATTCTGAACTTAAATCAAGTACTGAAATTCCAATATATGGACGTTCATATTTTCCATTTTTTATAATTGAATCTCTTACATTTTCAGCCAAATTTGAAGGAATTGCAAAACTTAATCCTACACTTCCACCATTTGGAGAATAAATTGCAGTATTTACACCAATTACATCTCCATTGATGTTAAGAAGCGGTCCACCACTATTCCCTTGATTAATAGAAGCATCTGTCTGAATAAAGTTTTCAACTTGCTCAATTCCAAGTGAACTTCTTCCAGAAGCTCCAATTACACCAACAGTCATCGAGCTGTTAAGTCCTAACGGATTTCCAAAGGCAATAGCCCAATGTCCTATTTTTATATTATCTGAATTTGCAAATTTCAATGGCTTAAATGTTCTGTTAGCATTTACTTTTAAAATCGCAATATCGACTTCTGGCGATGTTCCAACTAATTTTGCCAAATATTCGTGTCCATCAGATAATTTTACATAAATTTCATCTGCTCCATCAATAACGTGATTATTTGTCATCATATATCCGTCACTTGAAATTATGAATCCTGATCCCAAACTTCCAGATTCACGTCTTTGCTGTCTTACCCCAGAAGTTCCAAATAAAAATGCCTCAAGCGGATTATAAGTTTCTACGACAATTGTCTTTTTTGTTCTTATATTTACAACAGAGTCTTTAGCTTTATCATAAACAGAAGCAAAAGCATCTTGAGCGCTGTACATATCTCCTGTAACATTTGTATTTTGAACAATTTGCTTATTTTGTAAAAAATCTGTCTTATTTACTGCTGCAGTTGCTGTTAGGGCAGCCGCCATAAATGATGTAGTTATAATTTTTTTTAATTTCATATTTAAAATCTCCTTTTTTGTAAAATTTATATTTCAAAAACTATTTAATGTTAATTATTTTACTCCCCTTTTCTTAGAAAAAATAATATTCTCATTTTTTTTATTCTTAGATTTTATAAATTTTTATTTAATAAAGAGCAAAACTGCCTTTCCAAAAAATATTTTTTTAATCAGGATTAAAATTTAAAACATGCCTAATAAAACAGCTCTTACAAACATTTTCTTTATCATCTCTATAACCATAAGTCCCAAAATTGCAGAAATATCAAAATTCATATTCCCGATCGGAATTACTATTCTAAATATTCTTAAATACGGTTCTGTAATTTTTCTTACCCATTGAAAAATTATTATTTGATTATATGGATCAATCCACGTTCCCAAAATATTTACTAAAATAAGAAGAGCATATAAATCAAATATTTTCAATATTAATTCTATAATAATTTCCAAAATTTTCCTCCAAAAATTTAAAAGGTTTTTTTATTATTTATTCAATATATTTTTACATTTTACAATGTATTCAATTCCTGAAACTACAGTCAATATCAGTGGAATAAGCAACAAAATATTATTTATTGTAAAACTGAAAGGTATCAAAATTATTAACGTAAGTGCTACCATTTGAGTTGCAGTTTTCCACTTTCCAAGTCTATCTGCCGCAATTACAGCTCCTTCAGCCGCTACGATTGAACGAAGCCCTGTTATTAGCAATTCCCTAAAAATTATAATTATTACGAACCACAAGCTAACTTGATTAAACTTTGCAAGTGTAACTAAAGCTGAAATAACAAGAATTTTATCAGCCAATGGATCTAAAAGTTTTCCTAAATTTGTAATCATATTATATTTTCTTGCAATTTTTCCATCATAATAATCTGTAATTGCCGCTCCTACAAAAATAATCGCTGCAAATATTCTCAACATTATAGAAATCCCTATAATTTCTGAAAATTCCAAAGCTAGACTCAAGAAAATCACAAATGGAATAACCAAAATGATTCTCAATATTGCTAGTTTATTAGGTAAATTCATTTTCATCACTTCCACACTCCTCTATAATTATTTTTAGTCATTTGTAAAATTCTAAAAATTACGACAAGCATTGTATTTTTTTTATGTTTCTGACAAGGGGCCAAGACCCCTTGTGATTATAAACACTGCTATTATTCAATCTTTATATTTTTTACTTCGACAATTGCCTAAATTTATTATTTTTACTTTTTTTAATATTCAAATACATTTAATTATTTTGACAAGGTTGAATCTCCTTGCAGCAGAATATTTATTTTAATTACATATAATCAAGTCTATTATAACAATGCCTTTATACTTAAATTGAATTTATCTTCATTTTCCATTGAAATTACTTTAACTCTTACAATCTGCCCTTCTTTTAGTGCATCTTCAGTCTTTTCAACTCTCTTATTGCTTATTTCTGAAATATGCAAAAGCCCTTCCTTTCCTGGCAATACTTCCACAAATGCACCAAATTTCATCAATTTTGTAACTTTTCCTTCATAAATTCCATTTAACTCAACAGATTGTGTTTGATTTTTTACAAGTTCCAATGCTTTTTTCATATTTTCAGACTCTTTTCCAAAAATTGAAACAGTTCCATCATCATCAATATCTATTGAAACTCCAGTTTCATCAATAATCGCTCTAATAACTTTTCCTCCAGGTCCAATAAGTCCTGCAATTTTATCTGGATTAATTTTGATAACTTCAATTTTTGGTGCATTTTCAGAGACTTCAGCTCTAGGTTCGCTTATTACAGCTTCCATTTTATCAATAATGAACATTCTTCCTTCCAATGCTTGTTTTAAAGCAATTTCCATTATTTCTCTTGTAATTCCTTCAATTTTTATATCCATTTGAATCGCAGTAATTCCATCTTTTGTACCTGCAACTTTAAAGTCCATATCTCCAAGATGATCTTCAAGTCCTTGAATATCAGTAAGTACAGTAAATGTATCCCCTTCTTTTATAAGTCCCATTGCAATTCCTGCAACTGTTGATTTTATAGGCACTCCAGCTGCCATTAATGCAAGCGATCCTCCACAAATTGTCGCTTGTGATGAAGATCCGTTAGATTCTGTAATTTCAGAAACAAGCCTTACTGTATATGGGAATTTATCTTGATCTGGCATAACATGTTTTAATGCTCTTTCAGCTAAATTTCCATGTCCTAGTTCACGTCTTCCAGGCGCTCTCATAAATCCAGCTTCTCCAACTGAATATGGTGGGAAATTATAGTGCAGGAAGAATTTTTTACGTGTTTCATCTTCCATTCCATCAATAATTTGTTCATCTTCTTTACTTCCAAGTGTCGCAACAACCAATGCCTGAGTTTCTCCACGTGTAAACAATGCTGAACCGTGTGGTACTGGAAGTGTATCTATTTCTACATCAATTGGACGGATTTCAGTAGTTTTTCTTCCATCAGCCCGATATTGCTTGTACAAAATAGCATCTCTCACAAGTCTTTTTTCCACATCTCTGTAATATTTTTTAAATTCCTTTTCAAGATTTTCGTCAATTTCTCTTTCTTCACTTTCAAGTTTTTCAACATATCTTTCAAAAAGTTCTATTTCTAAATTATCAATTGCTTCATATTTTTCCAATTTACCAGGTGTCATAATCGCATTTTCAACTTCATTTTCAAAGCCGTCAATAAACTCTTTAATTTCAGGCTCTACTTCCTTTTTCTCAAATTCATATTTTTTCACATCAAACTGTGCCAAAAATTTATCCTGCTCTGCACAAATTTCCTTAATTCTTTCATGCCCAAACATAATAGCTTCCAGCATTACTTCCTCTGAAACTTCCTTAGCTCCAGCTTCTACCATCGTTACAGCATCCTTTGTACCTGCAACTGACAGTTGAATTTCGCTTTCCAGAAGCTGTTCCCCCGTCGGATTCAAGATATATTCCCCATTAACATATCCAACTGTAACTCCAGCCACAGTTCCCGCAAATGGAATATCTGATAGTCCCAATGCGGCAGAAACTCCGATTGTAGCTAGATTTTCAGGATAGTTCACTTCATCATAAGAAAGAACTGTAATTACAATATGAACAGCATTTAAAAATCCTTCTGGAAATAACGGTCTTATCGGTCTGTCAATCAATCTTGAAATCAAGATTTCATCAGTTCCTGGCTTAGTTTCCCTTTTTATAAATCCTCCTGGAAATTTTCCAGACGCATAGAATTTTTCAATATAATCAACTGTAAGCGGGAAAAAATCCTGCCCTTCCTTGACATCCTTACTTCTAGTCGCTGTAACTAAAAGCACAGTTCCCCCACATTGCACAATAACTGATCCCCCAGCCTGACGTGCAATTTTTCCAGTACTTATTTTAATTTCTTGATTTCCTAAATTAAAACTATATATCTTTTCATCAAACATTTTTCCTCCTAAAAATTTTTATTTTTTAAGAAGGGAGCAAATAATAGTAAAATTCTTTACTTAACTTAGATATTCATCATTTAATTAATAAAAAACTTTACAATTACTTACTCAAAATACCTTCTTAAAATTTTTATAATTATACCATTTTTTCAAGATTTTTACAAATTTTTTAAACTAAATATCAAAAAAGAAAATAAATCCCTTGAACAATTTAACAAATTGAAGTAAAATATAATAAGTGAAAAACTTTTTTAGAAAAAATGAAAAATAATTATAAAATTCAGGAGGTAATAAAAAATGGGAACACCACATATTGGAGCAAATAAAGGAGATATTGCAGAAACTATACTGCTACCTGGAGATCCATTAAGAGCAAAATATATTGCAGAAACTTTTTTGGAAGATGCTGTTCAATATAACAATGTTCGTGGAATGTTGGGATTTACTGGGACTTATAAAGGAAAAAAAGTGTCTGTTCAAGGGACTGGAATGGGAGTTCCTTCAATTGGAATTTATGCACATGAATTGATTGCAGAATTTGGAGTAAAAAATTTGATTAGAATTGGAACTGCTGGTTCTTATCAGGAAAATGTAAAAATAAGAGATGTTGTACTTGCCATGTCAGCTTCAACTGATTCAGCTATTAACAAACTTAGATTTAACGGAGCAGATTATGCACCGACTGCAAATGCCAAAATGCTTTTTAAAGCACACGAAATCGCTAAACAAAAAGGGCTTAATGTAAAAGCTGGAAATGTATTTACAAGTGACACCTTTTACGGAGATGACCCAAATGCTTGGAAAAAATGGGCAAAATTTGGAGTTTTATGTGTAGAAATGGAAACAGCTCAGCTTTATACAACTGCGGCTAAATTGGGAGCAAATGCATTAACTTTGCTTACAATAAGTGATTCGTTTATAACTCACGAAGTTACAAGTGCCGAAGAAAGACAGACTACTTTTAACGAAATGATTGAAGTTGCGCTTGAAACTGCTATATCGCTTTAAGGAGGGAAAATGGAGTTTTATAAAAGACTGATTATAAAAATTTTGGAACGCAGTTCAGTTGGTTCTGATAACAGAATTCTGAAAAAGTTAAAAAGCGGTTATGACTTGACTCAAAGGGAAATGGCTGAACTGGAAGAATTATTAGAACATATTTTATAACAGGTTTATTTTTTACAATTTCAAGGTATACTTGTTCGGAAATTATATATATTTAGAACTTGATAAATAGAATTGTTCTAAAGCAAGGGGTTTTGACTCCTTGTAAAAATAAAAAAACTTGATTATCAAACAGGTTTAATGAAAGGAAAGATAAAATGAAAATAGAGAATTTATATCCTGAAAAGGTTTTTCACTATTTTAGTGAAATTTCTAAAATACCGAGAGGTTCAAATAAAGAAAAAAAAATTAGTGACTGGATTGTGGAATTTGCAAAAGAAAGAAATTTAGAAGTTGTTCAGGACAAGGCGTTCAATGTGTTCATAAGAAAGCCTGCAACAGCTGGATATGAAGAATATTCGCCACTTATTCTGCAAGGGCATATGGATATGGTCTGGGAAAAAAATAAAAATACGCAGTTTGATTTTGAAACACAAGGAATTGAACTTGTTGTAGAAGATGGATTTTTGAAGGCAAAAGGAACTACGCTTGGGGCAGATAACGGAATTGCAGTGGCTTATGCGCTTGCGATACTTGACAGTGATGACTTGAAACATCCAGAACTTGAAATAATTCTTACAACTGATGAAGAAGATGGAATGAGCGGAGTTAATAATCTTGACTTTGGGATTTTTTCTGGAAAGACGCTTATAAACTTGGATACTGAAGAATATGGTCAAGTTTATGTAAGCAGTGCAGGTGGAGCAAGAATTTTTAATGAATTTAACTTTGATGCTGAAAAACTTGAAGATGACGATACTGTGATAAGTGTTGATGTGAAGGGGCTTCTTGGAGGACATTCTGGAGCTGAAATTCATTTGGGACTTGGGAATTCTAACAAAATTTTGGCAGATGTTTTAAATCATTTGAATAAAAAATATACACTTTCAATAATGGATATTGATGGTGGAGAAAAGACTAATGCGATACCTAGAGAGGCTGTGGCATTACTTGCTGTGAAACTTGAAGATGAAAAAGTCAGCGATTTTGAAAAATTGGCAAAATTGGCTTTTGAAAACGTGACAAAAGATTTTAAAATAATTGATAAGAATCCTGTTATTGAAGTTAAAGAAATAAAAAAAGAAGAATTGAAAAATCAAGGAAAAATGTCAATTTCCAATACAAATGCCGTTATTTCGTTTTTCCATGAATTTCCAAATGGAGTTATTGCAATGAGTGAGGATATTAAAGGACTTGTGGAAACTTCAATAAATTTAGGAGTTATAAAAACTGAAAATAAAGACGGGAAAATTAATATAAAAGTTCAATCATTGCCTAGAAGTTCGGTAAATAAATCGCTTGAAAAATTATTGAACGATGTGAAGGAACTTTCTGAAAAATATGAAGTGGCTGTAAAAATAAATTCGCCATATCCATCTTGGGAATATCGAAAAGATTCAAAAATCCGTGACATTGTGGTAAATTCATTTAAGAAAATAACAGGAAAGAAGCCAGAAATTAAGGCAATTCATGCTGGACTAGAATGCGGAGTTTTTGACAATAATATGGAAAATGTCGATATTGTTTCAATTGGACCTAATATTTATGGTGCTCATACGCCTGAAGAAAGAATGGAAATAGATTCTGTTGGAAAAACTTGGGAATTACTTTTAAAAGCTATGGAAGATTATAATATAAAAAAATAAAAAATTTGAAAAAGAATAAAAAAGGAAATATTAAATGAAAAAAGAATCAAATACACAAAATAAAAAAATAAAAATAAAGGAAATTATAGTAGTCGAAGGGCGAGATGACATAACAGCCATAAAAAGAGTTGTAGATGCACATATTATCGCCTTAAACGGCTTTTCTGCATTATCTAAAAAAACAATAAATAAAATAGTTGAATTATCCCGGAATAACGATTTAATTTTGTTTACAGATCCTGATTTTGCGGGAAAAAAAATTCGAGATACGTTAAAGAGATATATTCCAAATATAAAGCATGCCTTTGTCAGTCAAAAGGATGCAACTAGAGATGATAATATCGGAGTGGAAAATGCCAATGATGAAGCAATTTTAGATGCATTAAAAAATGTTATTACGGCTCATCAAAATGTTGAAAACAGATTCAATATCAGTGACTTGATTGATAATGGATTTATTTCTGGAAATAATTCAAAGGAACGTAGAATAATGCTAGGAGACTTGTTAAAAATCGGCTATTATAATGCAAAGCAGCTTTTAAAGGCCCTTAATTCATTTAACATTTCACGGGAACAGTTTGAAGAAGCGGTAAAAAAAATAAATGAGAAGAATATGTGAACTTATATTTTTTCCCATTGAAAGTAACGGATTTATTATAAATTCTATTTAACAAGGGAATCTTGAACCTTTATCAGAAAATAGAAGTATTTAACTTCTTAAAATCTGTCATAGAAAATTATAATCAAGATAAATATTATAAAACAAGGGATCTTGATCCCTTGCTAAAAAATTTCATAATAAATTTACTGTTTAAATAATAGAGAATTTGTGTAAACTAACAGATAAATCCAGCAAATTCAGTACTTTGCTATTCTATTTACACAAAAATTTTTATACTCTCAAATAACAAATTAAGACTTAGCATATTTCAGATATTCATTTATAAATAAATCAATATCTCCATCCATAACTTTTTCAACATTTCCCTCTTCAGCCTTTGTCCTATGATCCTTAACCATTTTATAAGGCTGAAAAACATAAGAACGTATTTGACTTCCCCATTCGATTTTAGATTCTGTTCCCTTTAATTCTGCCATTTCCTTTTCCCGTTTTTCCAATTCCAATTCAAACAATTTAGATTTTAATATTTTCATTGCAGTTTCACGATTTTTCAGCTGTGAACGCTCATTTTGGCAGGTAACTACGGTATTTGTTGGGATGTGAGTAATTCTAACGGCTGAATCTGTTGTATTTACATGCTGCCCTCCAGCGCCACTTGCCCTATAAGTATCAATTTTCAAGTCTTCTGGACGAATATCAATTTCAACGTCATCTTCTATTTCAGGTGTAACATTCACTGCTGCAAATGAAGTATGCCGTCTGGCATTTGAATCAAATGGTGAAATTCTGACAAGTCTGTGAACTCCTTTTTCCCCTTTTAAATAGCCATAAGCGTAGTTTCCCTTTATATTTAGCGTAATGCTTTTAATTCCAGCTTCTTCCCCAGCCAGGCTGTCAAGCACTTCGACCTTGAAATTATGCCGATTTGCCCATCTGTCATACATTCTGTAAAGCATTTCAGCCCAGTCACATGCCTCTGTCCCTCCAGCCCCTGAATTTATCGTAAGAATCGCATTATTCGTATCATATTCTTCATCCAGAAGCAATTTTGTCTTAAAATTGTCAATTTCATTTTTCAAATCCTGTGACTTCTGTTCAAGCTCATTTTCAAACGAATTATCTCCCATTTCAATAAACTCAATAATTGTAGAAACATCTTCAAATAGCCCATTTAACTTATCATACTCTTCAAGCAATTTTTTCTTTGCGCTAATATTTTTCAATATTTCCTGACTGTTATCTGTATTCCAGAAGTCCGCTTCAAATGTCCTTTTTTCCAATTCATTAATTTCATTTTTTAAATTTTCAATGTCAAAGATGCCTCCTGATTTCTTCAATATTAACTTCATTTATTTCATTTTGTTTTTTTATTTCAAATAAATCCATATTTTTTGCCTCTTTCTTTTTATTTTTTTCTTTTTCAAAATTCTCTTTCTTTTTCAAAATTCTCTTTTTTTTTCAAAATTTTAGGAAAATATAAATATTAAAAGAAGCTGCTCTAAAAAAACAGCCTCTCTTTAAGTTTTTAGAAAACAAAAACTTTTTTATATTTCAGATAATAATTATTTTCTTAAACCTTCAACAACTTTACCAGTTTCTTCGTTATACCAAACTTCATTTTTCAATGGTTCTTCTTTAACATAAGATAAAATATTGTTAAATGTTGCTTCAGCGATGTTATCTAGTGCTTCTTTTGTTAAGAACGCTTGGTGAGAAGTTAGCACAACATTGTTAAATGATAACAATCTAGCTAATAAATCATCTTCTAGCACACTTGCTGATTCATCTTCAAAGAAGTAGCTGCTTTCATTTTCATAAACATCAAGTCCAGCTCCACCAATTTTTTTATCTTTTAATCCTTCAACTAATGCTTCTGTATCAATTAATCCACCTCTGGCAGCATTAATGATAATAACACCGTCTTTCATCTTAGCAATAGTATCTTTGTTAATTGTATGTCTTGTTTCAGGGAATAATGGACAATGCAATGAAATTACATCAGATTTTGCAAATACTTCATCTAATGTCACATAAGTGAAATTTTCTTCTTTTGCAGCTTGTTCATTAGGGAATTTATCATAACCAATAACTTTCATTCCTAATCCATTTAAAATTCTTATGAAAATTCTTGCTATTCTACCAGTTCCAATAATTCCAGCAGTTTTTCCGTTTAAGTCCATTCCAGTTAATCCTGCTAGGCTGAAGTTTCCTTCTCTTGTTCTGTTATAAGCTTTGTGAGTTTTTCTGTTTACTGACATAAGTAGAGCTAGTGCATGTTCAGCAACAGCGTATGGAGAGTAAGCTGGAACTCTTAAAACAGTAATTCTGTTTTCACGAGCTGCTTTTAAGTTGATGTTGTTATAACCAGCACATCTTGCTGCAACCACTCTTACTCCATTTTTTGAAAGTATGTTTAATACTTTTTCATTTAAATCATCATTTACAAATGTACAAACAACATCTTGGTATTTTGTAAGCATTACATTTTTTAAACTTAATTTTTCTTCAAAATATGTAATTTGCGCACCAAATTCTTTGTTCCATTTGTTAAAAAACTCAATGTCATATGGTTTTGCATCGAAAACTACAATTTTCATCTTAAATTCCTCCTAAATATTATTATAATATTATTATAGTAAAAAAAGTCAATTAAGTCAAATAATTTTTAGGATTTAATAAAATAAAAAAATTTTTAAAAATATAAAGTTTGAAATAAAAAAATTTTAATGATATAATTAAAATCATAAAAAATATAGAAAGTGAGGATTTTTATGTTAAACGATTATCATATGCACTTTGAATATGGGAGTTATACAGACGAATTTGTAAATCCTTTTTTTGAACAAGCAAAAAAAATGGGACTTAATGAAATTGGAATAACAGAGCATACGCATGGGTTTAAAGAGTTTAAGGAATTATATTATGACGAATTAATTTTGGACGACAGTGAAGTTGGAAATTTTCAGAAAAAATGGCTTGAGCAGAAAACGAAATTTGTTCACACGCTTGATGAATATAAAGATTACATAGATTCGTTAAAAAAACGGGGATATCCTGTAAAATGGGGAATTGAAGTTTGTAATTTCAAAAATCAAAAAAAAGCTCAGGAAATTTTGTCAAAATATGAATTTGATTATTTAATAGTTTCAATTCATTTTATAAAAGGCTGGGGATTTGATTTTAGCGCATTGAAGCATAAGTTTGTAGATGAAAACTTGACTCAAATTTGGCGTGATTACGCAAAAGAAATTGAAGCTGTGGCAAACACTGGATATTACGATATTTTAGGACATCCTTTTAATTTAAGACTGTTTAAAAATATTCCGAATCCGAGTGAAGTTGAAGATTTGCTAAAAAATACAGCGCAAGTTTTGAAAAAAAATAATATGATTGTGGATGTAAATACAGGGACTTCTTATCGTTATCCGATAAAAGAAATTACGCCGTACAAAGATTTTATGAAATATGTGAAAGAGTATGATATTCCTGTTATTTTATCGAGTGACGCTCATTATAGTGAACATGTTGGAATGAATATAAAAGAAGCGGCAGAATATGTGAAAAAATTTGGAATAGATGAAATTGTAACATTTGATAAAAGAAAGAGAATTTTGGAAAAAATATAAAAATTATATATTGATATTTTATTTTTTTTAAATTTTATTTAAAAAGTGTCAAAAATTTTTATATGGATACTTATGTAATTTTCAGTGATAAAGAAATTTTTATTATGCTTGTCAAAAAATTATGTTTTAATTTTCTAAAATTTATTATCGTTTTTTGTTTTTTTATCTAAGAAAATAAACCTGTTTTGGAGTAAATTTCAAAAGTTCTAAAGCAGGTTTATTTTAATCTTTATTGCATGAATTGTATGTAATTAAAAAAAATTTTTTTTATTTCAAAAGCCCCCAATTTTTAGCAATATTCCCATTTGCTTTTAGTGGAACTTTTTCAAATTTTACGGTATTTTCCATAATATCTTTAATTTTTTTCATATAAATTTCTTCAAATCCATCTTTTACTTCAAAAATTAACTCATCGTGAACTTGCAGCAGCATTTTTATATTTTCATCGTTTTTCAATTCTTCGTGAAGTTTTATCATGACAATTTTTATAACATTTGCCGCAGTCCCTTGAACAACAGTATTTACAGCCATTCTAATCGCCTGTGCAAAAGTATTTTTATTTTGTGAATCAATTCCTTTTATATATCTTCTCGTTCCGTAAAAAGTTTCCACGAAACTATGAAGCTTGGCTGTTTCAGTTACAATATCCAAAAATTTCTGAACTCTTGGATATTCTTCAAAATAAGTTTTTATATATTGTGCAGCATCTCCGACTGAAATATTAAGTTCTTTAGACAGTCCAAAATTAGTTTTTCCGTAAAGAATGCTAAAATTAATGACTTTTGCGATACTTCTCTCTTCTCTTGAAACTTTTTCGTCATCATTTTTTAAAAATATTTTTCTTGCAGTTAAATCATGCAAATCTTTATCTTCTTTGTAGGCAAAAATTAAATTTTTGTCTTTTGAAAGTTCGGCAAGAACTCTTAACTCAATTTGCGAATAATCAAATGAAATTAAGCTATATCCATCTTTTGCGACAAATCCAGTTCTGATTCTCATTCCGTCGTCAGTTCTAGCTGGAATATTTTGTAAATTTGGATTGGCAGAAGACAGTCTTCCAGTCGCAGTTCCATTTTGGTTAAAAGTTGTGTGAATTCGGTCATCTTTATCAGCATATTGCGGAATTGGTTCGATGTAAGTTGAAAGCAACTTTTTAAATGCTCTGTATTCCAGTAAATTCTTAGCAATCTCTCGTTTTTCATCGCTCAATTCATTATCATTTGCAATTTTTTCTAAGACTTCCACATCGGTCGAATATCGAGTTTTCGTTTTTTTCACAACTGGAATTTGCATTTTTTCGAATAAAATTTCTCCAAGCTGTTGAGACGAATCAATATTAAATTCTTCGTCGTCTGCAATTTTGTGAATATTTAAAATTAATTTATTAATTTTTTCGTTTAATTCATTTTCAAAATTTTTAAAATAATTTTTATCAATTTTAATTCCATTTTCTTCCATTTGTGCAAGTACGGGAATTAACTTGCTTTCCAAATTTTCGTAAACTTCAAGCAGACCGTTATTTTTTAATTCGACTTTTAATATTTTTTCAAGATTATAAATGTAAAATCCACGAATTGCCAGAAATTCAGCTTTTATTTTATCGCTCAGTCCATCAAAATTTCTTTTTCGTCGCTCTTTCTGAAATTCAGTTTCAAATGACGAAATTTCAACTTCCAGTTCATTTTTTATGATATTTTCAATTTCATTTTCTCCTTCAGTTTCAAGAACATATGAAGCAATCATAACATCAAAATAATTTTTACTTTTAATTGTGTAGTCAATTTCAGTATTTTTATTTTCATTTCTTAAAGGAGAAAAAGAATAATTTTTTCCAGAAATAATGGCATCGAAATAATTTGAGTGTTTTTTCATATATTCTTTTATATTATAAGCGATAATCTCTTTTTTATTTAGCTCTTCATAAATTTTAGAAATATTTTTATTGTCGCAATTTTCTATTTTGTCAAACAAATTAATTTGAACAGTTTTTTCGCCGTTTAAAACTTTTTCTAAATCGCTATTTAAAAGAATGACATTTTCATTTCCGTCAAAAATCGAAAGTCCAAAGATATTTTCAAAAATCGCAACTTTATTTTCCATTTCTTTTATTATTTTGTGAGCATTATTCCAATTTGCAATTTTATAATCTATATTTTTATTATTTTTATTTTTTTGAAAGATTTCTTTTTTTATTTCTAAAATATTCAAAATATCCAATTTTTCTGAATTATTTTTATTTGAATAAAAATTTGAAATTCCATTAAAAATTGGATTTTCTTTGTCATATTCAGCTTCTTCTTCCAAAATTCTTTTTTTCTTTTCTTCCATTTCTTCAATTTCTTTTTGAAGTTTTAATTGCATTTTTCTATCTTCTTCACTAATTTCGTCAGAATTTTTCAAATTTTGATTCAAAACTCTTTTTCTTTCTTCTTCTAAATTTTCACTAAATCTTTTAAATTCCATCTTTTTATAAATTTCAAAAAGTTTTTCAAAATTTTTGTTTTCAAATTTCAATTTATTTTTGTCATATTCAATTTCAAGCTCTCTTTTTACAGTTGCCAGTTCTCTGCTTAAAAAAGCCTTTTCTTTGTCGTTTATAAGATTTTCCTTCTGTTTTCCCTTCAAGTCGTCAATATTTTTGTATAAATTTTCCAAATTTTGATAAGTTGTTATAAGTTTTACACCATTTTTAGGACCAATCCCTGTAACTCCAGGAATTCCATCAGACTTGTCTCCCATAAGTCCGAATAAATCAGGAATTTTATCTGGACTAACTCCTAAATAGTCAATAACATCATCGTCATTTCTTATATATCTAAAGTTTGAGTCTTTTCCGTTGCCTTTTCCAAGAAGTGCAATATTTATTTTTTCGTTTACAAGCTGAGTCAAATCTTTGTCCCCAGTTATAATAAAAGTTTCTATTTGCTCCTCATCTTTTGAAAAATTTGTTGCAAATGTTGCAATTACATCGTCGGCTTCCTGTCCCTTCTTTTTGTATTTTGGAATGTTATAGCCATCTAAGACTTCCATTATAATATTAAGCTGTGCAACGATTTCTTCTGGCATACTTTCTCTGTTTGCTTTGTATGTTTCAAGCTCATCACTTCTCTCAAGTTCATCTCTTTTTACATCAAGACAAGCAACCAAATAATCTGGACTAAATTCTTTTATGACATTTTCTAATGTGTTGATAAATCCAAATGTAGCTCCTGTTGGAAGACCTTGTGAGTTTTTCATTCCCATAAGTGCAAAGTGGCTTCTGTAAATAATTGCACTTGTATCTAGTATTACTGCTTTTTTCAAGTTAAAACCTCATTTCTAAATTTCCATTTCTAGTTTAATCATTTTAATATTTTTTCTAAGTGGATTATTTTTAAAATCTTCTGTCTTTTTAAATCCAATATTTTCGTAAAATTTTATTTCGTTTTTTAAATCATCTGAAACATAAGTAAAAATTTTCTCAAATTTCTTTTTGTAGCAAAATTCCAAAGTTTTTGTAAGAAGTAATTTTTCTAATTCTTTTGAACGGTAATTTGGGTGCAAAATAAACCATCTAAGTTCGGCTTCTTTATAATCTTTTACCATAATGCAAGAAAATCCTATGATTTCGTTGTTGTATTCGACAATCCAGATTTTATCGCTCTTTTCATCGTAAGTTTTGAAAAAATTTGAAAAAGAATTGACGATGTTTGCTTCAAATGACAGTGGGAAATTATATTTTTGGATATAAATTAGGCTATAAATATAAATTAAGTAACTTATATCGCCATAAATTAAAGTATCTCTAATAAAAATATTTTCCAAGTTAATTTTATCGTTGACATTTAAAATCATTTTTATCGAAGACATATCTTTTACAAGTCTTTCTCTGTCGTAAATATCCAAGTTTGAAAAAATTTCTTCAGTTTTTTTGTCAGACATTTCATTAAAAATTTTCAATTTGTTTTTCCCTTCTTTTGTCAAATCGAAATAATGCAGTCTTTTATCCAAAAGTGACAATTTTTTCTTAACCAAATTATCTTTTTGAAATTTTCGCAAAGTTCTATTCACAAAATTACTCTCCAAATGCAAATTTTTGCTAATCTTTTTTGAAGTGCAGTCTCTTAAGTTACTAATTTCGTTTAAAATTCGATATTCATTTAGAGAAAAATCATAATTTACAATATTTTTGTAAAAATTTTTTATAATATTGATGTAATAAAAATTAAAATTTCTCATAGTTTCAATTTTCTTTTTTTCGTATTCCATATAAAATTTTCACCACCCAAAAAAATTATGTTTTAATTATAATTTCTAATGTTTAATATCATAAATTATACTATTATTTTTTATAATATGCAAATTTTTAATTTTAAAAAAATCAAATAAAATATTTTTAAAAAAATTGTAAAAAGAGTTAAAAAATGGTATAATTATTTATATTTTAAGAAGTTTGGGGAGTAAGTAATTGTAAAGATTTTTGTAAATTATGGAAGTTTTTACTATTATTTGCTTCTCTTCTTAAAAAAATAAAAAAATTTAGGAGGAAAAATGTTTGATGAAAAAATTTGCGAATTTAATTTAGGAAGACAAAAAATAAAAATAAGTACAGGAAAAATTGCAAGACAAGCTGGAGGTTCTGTTGTTATAAGTTGTGGAGGAACTGTACTTTTAGTTACAGCCACTCGAAGTAAAGATGTAAAAGAGGGACAAGATTTTTTTCCACTTACTGTGGATTATATCGAAAAATTTTATGCTTCTGGAAAGTTTCCAGGGGGATTTATAAAAAGAGAAACTAAGCCAGGAACTGATGAAATACTGATTTCAAGACTTATTGATAGACCGATTAGACCACTGTTTCCAGAAGGATTTTTAAATTCAGTGCACATTGTAATTACGGTTATTTCTTACGATGAAATTAATTTTCCAGAAAACTTGGCAACTATTGGAGTTTCGGCGGCACTTGGATTGTCAGATATTCCATTTGCAGGGACAGTTGCTGGAGTTACAGTCGGTTATATTAATGGAGAATATATTTTAAATCCAACATCAGAAGAACTACTAGAAAGTGAAATTCATCTTTCTGTTGCTGGAACTAAAGAAGCTGTTACAATGGTAGAAGCTGGAGCAAGAGAAGTCAGTGAAGAAGTTATGCTTGAAGCTATAATGTTTGGACATGAAAGAATTAAGGAAATCTGTCTTGAACAAGAAAAATTCTTATCTCAATTTGATGTAAAAAAATATGAATTTGAGAAAAAAGAAGTTCCATCTGAAATAAAAGAATTTATTGATTCATTTGAAAATGAAGTGGAAAATGCGATTATGACCCCTGGAAAATTGGAAAAATATGAAGCGATTGACAATTTGGAAATTGAGTTATTTGAAAAATATTTGGAAAAATTAGAAAACAAGCAAAATGAAAATCTGCAAGATAAAGACTTTTTGAAAGATTTAGAAAAGGCTTTTAAAGGATACTATAGAGATGTTGAAAAAAAATTGGTAAGAAATGCTATTTTATATAAAAAATATAGAGCAGATGGAAGAACTACGACACAGATTAGACCGCTTGATGTAGAAATTGATACACTTCCTATACCACATGGTTCAGCTCTATTTACAAGAGGGGAAACACAGGCACTTGTTGTTGCAACGCTTGGAAGTAAGGAAGACGAGCAAATTATTGATGGAATGGAAGATGAAAGCAGAAAAAAATTCTTCTTACATTACAATTTCCCGCCATATTCAGTTGGAGAAGCAGGATTTATGAGAGCACCTGGTCGGCGTGAATTAGGACACGGAAACTTGGCTGAAAGAGCACTAAAATATGTTATGCCAGATGAAGAAACATTCCCTTATACAGTGAGATTGGTTTCAGAAATTACAGAATCTAATGGTTCATCTTCACAAGCAACTATTTGCGGTGGTTCACTTGCACTTATGGCGGCTGGCGTTCCGATAAAATCAACGGTTGCAGGAATTGCGATGGGACTTATAAAAGAAGGGGAAACATTTACTGTTTTAACTGACATTCAAGGTTTAGAAGATCACTTGGGAGACATGGATTTTAAAGTCGCTGGAACTAAAAATGGAATTACAGCAATTCAAATGGATATAAAAATTGAAGGAATTACTAGAGAAATAATGGAAATTGCATTAAAACAGGCTTTGGATGGAAGAATGTTTATAATTGACAAAATGGAATCTGTAATTTCTTGTCCAAGACCAGAAGTTGCTAAAAATGCTCCAAAAATAGAAATATTTAAAATTAATCCTGATAAAATTGCTGGACTTATCGGTCCTGGTGGAAAAAACATAAGAGCGATTATTGATGAAACTGGAGTTTCTATTGATATTGAAGACGATGGAAAAGTTTCAATTTTTGGAAATGATGCTGAAAAAATGGAAAGAGCTTTGGAGCTTGTAAAACTTCAAACACAATCAGTTGAATTAAATGCAATCTATGAGGGAAAAGTTACAAAAATTATGAAGTTTGGTGCTTTTGTAGAAGTTTTACCAGGAAAAGAAGGACTTCTTCATATTTCTGAAATTAGCGATAAAAGAATTGCAAAAACTGAAGATGTGCTAAAAGAAGGTGATATTGTGAGGGTAAAAGTAATTTCAATTGAAAATGAAGATAAATTTAATTTGAGTATCAAAGCGTTAAATAATAAATAAAATTTAAATTAAAGTTAAGGAGTGATGTTTATGAATTTACCTAATAAATTGGCAACATTAAGAATAGTTTTAGTTATTCCTTTTGTTATAATTTTGACATTGGCATTAAAATCTGAAAAATCAGGTATTGAAATAACTATGAGAATTTTGGCGACAATTATTTTTGCAGCGGCTTCGATTACAGACTATTACGATGGGAAAATTGCTAGAAAATATAACTTGATCACAAATTTGGGAAAACTTTTGGATCCACTTGCCGATAAAATTCTTGTAATTTCAGCTTTAGTAACACTTACAAAATTTGATGAAATAAGCCTTTGGTTTGTGCTTATAATTATTTTTAGAGAACTTTTGATAACAGGACTTCGTTCGATTGTAGCAGCAGAAGGTATTGTAATTGCAGCGGGAAATTTAGGAAAATGGAAGACATTTATTCAAATGGTTGTTTTAGTGATTATAATTTTATTTCCATTAAGTTTTAAAATAAATAATATTTTACTTTTGATTCCTGTTATTTTGACAGTTATTTCAGGAGGAGAATATCTTTTAAAATGTAAGAAAATTTTAGACAAGTAAGGAGAACTTAAAATTGAATTTTTTTCTAATTGCTGATATAATTAGCGTGTTGTTAGATATTTATGAAACCATTATTGTTTTAAATGTTTTGGGATCTTGGATTGACCCTTTTAGTAATTCAGCTTTTTTTAGAATAATTAAAAAAATTTCTGATCCGTATCTTAAAATATTTAGAGTAAATGTTCCAATTGGAGGAAGAACTTTTGATTTTTCAGCCATTATTGGACTGATGGTTTTAGAATTTGTAAGAAGTCTTTTGGGGATGTCTTTTTAAAAAAATAATTTTTTAGAAAAAATGTTGTAATTTTGGAAGTAGCATAAATATAAATTTTGAAATGGCAATTTTTTTGGTTGCCATTTCTTTGTTAAAAAAACTTTTTTAAGGAGGGAAATTTTGCAAAGAAAATATAAAGAAGTTTATTTGGATATAAAAGAAAAAATTATAGATGGAACTTTTAAATCAGGAGAATATTTAAAAAGTGAAATGGAACTTGCAAAAAGTTATTCGTATTCTAAAGATACGATAAGAAAAGCACTTTCAATGCTTGAATTAGACGGCTACATTCAAAAAATAAAAGGGAAAAATTCTCGTGTTTTAGAATATGGACGATTTAAAAATAGTTTGTCAAATTTGCAAACTTCAAAAGAATTAAATAAAATTGAAAAAATTGACATAAAAACAAATCTTTTAAGTCTTTATGTCATACAAGGTGAAAAAGAAATTATGGAAATTTTTGGAGTGGATGAAAAAGTTGATTTTTATAAGGTTGTAAGAAGCAGAATTTTGGACGGAGAAGCACTTGAATATGAAGTCGCATATTTTGACAGAAGAATTGTGAGATTTTTGAATAAAGAAATTATTCAAGATTCAATTTACAGTTATTTGGAAAATGAACTGCATCTAAAAATTTCACATTCCAGAAGAGAGATAAAATTTCGCGATGCAACTTGCTGTGAGAAAAAATATATGGATTTAGGAAAATGTAATATGGTTGTTGCGATAGAAAATTATGCATATCTTTCAAATGGAACATTATTTCAATATGGAATAACTTCTTACAAACCTGATAAATTCGTGTTTTCAACAGTAGCGAAAAGATAATTTTAAAAATAAAAAAATAATAAATAAAAAATTTTTAAATTAGGAGGAAAATAAAAAATGAAAAGATTTTTAATTTTAGTTATAATATTTTTATCTGTTTTTTCATTGAATTTTTCAAAACCAAGTATTTTTAATAAAAAGGAACTCGCACCGATAAAAGCAAAAGAAATAGTGCTCTCAAAAGTTCCAGGTGCAACATATGCAAATGTTTTGGAATTTGACAAGCAAGATGATTTTTATCAAGGTGAGATAAAATATCGAAATATGACTTATAATTTTAAAATTAATTCTTACAATGGGAAAATTATTGAATGGACAGAAAATGAGATAAAAATAAATTAATAAAAAAACTCAAGTTTCTTTTTAAATAGAAATTTGAGTTTTTTTTTTGGAAAATAAAAATTATTTTTGCATTCCTAAATATGCAGCACCTAAAATTCCAGCGTCATTTCCAAGTTTTGCTGTAACAATTTTTAATGATTCAAGAGTTGAAGGGAAAGCCACTTCTTTTATTTTTTCTTTAACTTTGTCGAATAAGAAATCTCCACTAAGTGCAACTCCACCACCGATTACAACAATTTCAGGATCTAAAATATTTAACAAATTACCAATTCCAAGTGCTAATTTTTCAGCTTCATAGTCAACGATGTCAAGAGCAAATTTGTCGCCTTGTTTTGCGGCATCAAATACATCTTTTGCTTCCAAATCTCGACCTTTTGTCATTTCATACAGTAAATTCCGTTTGTTTATCAAAAGACGGCTTTGAGCTTCACGAATTATTCCAGTAGCCGAAGCGTATGCTTCCCAACAACCTTTTTGACCGCATCCGCAAAGTTTTCCATCATGTTCGATTTTTATGTGTCCAACTTCTCCACCAGCACCATTTAATCCGCTTACAAGTTTTCCATCAACAATGATTCCACCACCGATACCAGTTCCAATTGCAAGTCCTAAAACATTTTTGTATCCTTGTCCAGCACCTTGCCACATTTCTCCCAATGTTATGACATTTACATCGTTGTCAGCTTTTACTGGAATTCCAAGATTTTTTTCAAATTCAAGTGCCAAATCTACACCGTTTTCCCAAGGAAAGTTTGCCCAGAATTTTACAATTCTGTTGTTTAAAACAGGCCCTGGAACACCAATTCCGACTGATTTTACATCGTTAAATTTGATGTTACTATTTTCAATTTGCGCCATTAATATTTTTGAGAGTCTTTGCACTGTTTGTGAAAAACCTTCAATTGAATCTGTTTTTACAATTGTTGTAAAGATGATATTTCCATTTTCATCAACTAAACCTAATTTCGTATTTGTTCCACCTAAATCTATTCCAACATAGTAGTTCATATTTTCTTCTCCTTAAATTTTTAATTAATATATTTTATTTATAGTTTACCCTATTTTTTTTGGATTTGCAAG
>ERZ772945.490-NODE-490-length-31771-cov-16.802182_pt1 | contig 31771 bp, 22 predicted proteins | sample MGYA00511681_ERZ772945 | MGnify/ENA primary metagenome ERZ772945 (study PRJEB29015, sample SAMEA2737943) | human oral metagenome | biome: human oral; feature: human-associated habitat; material: dental | place: China | collected 2143 ...
ACTCCTTCGTCTACTCCTACCGCGACCGCAAGGCCAAGAAGGGCGACTTCCGTCGCCTGTGGATCCAGCGCATCAACGCCGCGTCGCGCGCTCAGGGCCTGACCTACAACCGCCTCATCCAGGGCCTGAACCTGGCCGGCGTCGAGGTCGACCGCCGCATGCTCGCCGAGCTGGCCGTGAACGACATCAACGCGTTCAACGCCCTGGTGACCGTCGCCAAGGACGCGCTGCCCGCCGACATCAACGCCCCCAAGGCCTGATTGGTGAGCTCCTTCGCCGAGCGCCTGCCCATCCTCGATAATCCGCGCGCCGACCGCGTGCGCCGGGTGTCGGGTCTGGTCGGGCGCTCGGCGCGTATCCGTTCCGGCCTGATGCTCGTGGAGGGGCCTCAGGCGGTGCGCGAACTTGTTCGTCACCGCCCCCGCACCCTTCGTGACGTCTACGTCCGCGAGGACCTGTGGGACTCGTCTCCGGAACTTATCGCCTCGGCGCGAGCGGCCACCCGCTGGGTGCATCCGGTGTCGCAGGCAGTGTCCGCGGCGTTGTCCTCGGACGCTCAGGGGGTATGCGCGGTGGCTTCCCTGGATGCACTTCGCCGCGAGTTACCCGACGCCGAGGTCGGCGAAACGCTCGTCGTGATCGCTCAGGGGAGGGATCCGGGCAACGTCGGCACCATCATTCGTACGGCCGACGCGTTCGGTGCAAGGGCCGTTATCGCCGTGGCCGGCACCGTCGATGCTGCCAGCCCCAAGGTGGTTCGTTCAAGCGCGGGATCGGTGTTCCACCTGCCCGTGTGCCTCGTGCCTTCCTTCGCCGAGGCGCGCGACCTGATACACGGGCGGGGCGCGGCCCTCCTGGGCACCAGCGGAGGCAGCGGATCCCTGGATCTGGCGGACCTCCTCGTCGAGGGGATCTCCTCGCGCTCGCGTCTGTCTCAGTCTCACGCCTGGGCGTTTGGCAACGAGGCCCGGGGCCTGTCTGCCGAGGAGATGCGCGCCTGCGACGGCCTCGTCGCCATCCCGATGACGGGGCGGGCCGAGTCGCTCAACGTTGCCAGCGCCGCGGCAACCTGCTTGTTTGCCTCGCAGACGGTCCGCGGCCGCACTCCATCGCGCCCACGCGTCGGTGGTCTGCGCGACTAGTCTTGTTCTCATGAAGTTAGCTGACCTGTCCGAAGCCCAGTTGGTGTCCCACTTTCGTCGTTCCTTCCCTCGGGGCGAGCGCACGATCATCGGCATCGGAGACGATTGCGCTCAGGTCGCCGCGCCCGAGGGTTCCTTCGTCGTGACGACTGACGTCATGGTCGAGGACCAGCACTTTCACTTCTCATGGTCGTCGGGATATGAGGTCGGGGCGCGGGTTGCGGCCCAGAACCTGGCCGACATTGACGCCATGGGAGGACGCCCGTCTGCCCTCGTGGCGTCCGTGGTTGCCCCGCGTGACATGGATGCCGACGTCTTCTTCGACGTGGTGCGAGGCATGGGGGAGCGGGCCCGCCTGGCGGGAGCGGGCGTCGTCGGCGGGGACTTGAGCGCGGGAGAGAAGCTCGTCATCTCGGTGACGGCCTTCGGCTATTGCCCGGGTCCCGTGGTGCGCAGGGACGGTGCGCGAGCGGGAGATGTCGTCGCCGTCAGTGGCACGCTGGGATTTTCCTATGCGGGCCTGGATCTGCTCGAGGGAGGATTCGTCGACCCCGCGGCCAGGGGGCGCGAGGAGCTGGGGGATCTCGATCCTTTCCTTCGGACCTATCGGGCTCCGCAGCCTCCGCTGGGCTCGGGGGTCGCCGCCGCCGCGGCAGGTGCGCATGCGATGATGGATCTGTCGGACGGACCCGCAGCCGACGCCACGCGCATGGCGATGGCCTCGGGTGTTGTCATCGAGTTTGACCGCGGCGCCATGGAACGGGAGGCGCTACTCCTGGAGGTGCCCGCGGGCGTGTGTGGGGCGGATCCTCTTCGGTGGGTGCTGCAGGGCGGCGAAGAGCACGGGATGCTGGCCGCGTTTCCTCCGGGTTCTCGGCTCCCGGATGCCTTTCGAGCGGTGGGGTGGGTCCGGGACTGCGGTGCGGCGGAAAGCGCCCGCGCCCTGTTCGATGGTGAGGTTCTGCGCGGGGCGTGGGACCATTTCTCCTCCGATTCCGTAGACTGAGTGTGATGGGGGCCGCTCCCGCCGCTGGGGTGGGAGGATCCCCGCACGCGAAAGAAGAGGAAGGGCACCACACATGAACGTATCTCCTGAGCCGGATCGGGACCCGTCGCGGCCGATGTCGCGCGTGGCGCGTCAACTCGCGCAGTCGTCGCAGGAGGTGCCGGCCACCGCCGGACTGGCCCTTCCACCCCTCGGCGGCGACGCTGCCGTACCTCCGACCAAGGCTATGCCGGTGGTGAGCCAGGAAAGCGACGACGCGGTCTAGGACCTGCCGGTGGCCGCTGCCGTCGCGACCAGCATCGAGGAACCTGCGGGTGGGGCCCGTGCGAAGCCACGGTCCGATCGCTCCTGCCCGACGGCCAGGCGTGCGCGATACTGCGACACCCGCTTCGTGTCCACGATAGGTGAGCTCCTTGATGGCGCATACGGGATGTGAGAAACTTGGGCCGTTTTGAAGGCCTGCGGTGCGTTGATCAAACGCGTCGCGAGGCCACCGACACACACATCAACATGCGAGGAGACAGCGATGGACGGCTACCAGGGCGGCATGAATCAGGGGAACATGCCTCCCATCCCTGCCCCCTCGGGGATTCCCGCTCCGCCGTCCAATGCGGGCGCCCACTACGCATCGGTTCAGGGGGCGGCGCAGGCGGCGCAGACCGGGGTGTCCTTCACGCCGATGTCCGCCAAGAGCAGTCGCCGCATTAAGCGCATCGCGCTCGCGGTCGTTGCCTGCGTGATCCTGGCAGTCGTGGCAGTCGTCGGTGTGACCGTCGCAAACTGGGCGCGCACGCCCGAGGCCAAGGTGCGCGAATACCTGGAGCTTCTGGCTGCGGGCAAGGCGAGCGCGGCGACGTCGATGGTCGATCCGGACCTGCCGAACGACCAGCGCGGGTACCTCACCGACGAGGTGATGGCCTCGGCGAGCGCCCGACTGGAGATCGAAGACATCGTGGCGAGCGATTCGGGCAGGTCAAAGGACTACTCGGTCGTTGCGACAATGAGGCTCAACGGCGAGCGTTTCACGCGGAAGTTCCGCGTGAGCCGGGCAAGCTCGACGCTGGGCGTCTTGAAGAACTGGAAGATTCAGGATGCGCTGGTCTCTCGCGTACACGTCGGTGGCCGCTTCGTCCCCGCGTTCTCCGTTGGCGGCGTGAAGACCGAGAAGAGCGCCGAGGAGGGGACGGGCACGACGATCATCGTCTATCCGGGTGTCTACGCCTTCACCCCCGAGGACTTGGGGGACTACGTTGCGGCGGAGGCCAAGACGGCTCCCGTGAAGGCCAGCGAGGAGGGCGGCATCGACACCACGGTGGCCTCGGTCGAGTTCGAGGCACACTTCACGGACAAGCTGGAGCAGGCGGCGCTTGAGGCCGCCGCCGCTGCGACCAACTCCTGCGGGACCGTTCCCGGGAACATCGACAAAATGTGCCCCTTCCAGGTCCAGTCCAAGACGCTTGCCCTCCTCGAGATCAAGAAGCTGCCGGCCTCGATGAAGGCGGAGGCGCGCTCGCCCCTCGAATTTGTTGGCCAGGCGGTCTTCCGCCTCCAGGGCATGTCGACTCGGGGGGATAGCGAGCCCTACGATCTGGAGTCCACGGTCACGGCGAAGGTGAAGCTTGACGAGAAGGGGAAGATGAAACTCGACGCCTCGGGCAAGCCCGAGTTCGAGATCAAGTTCAGCTAGCCGCCCGCGAGGAGTCACCGCGCGCCTCGCCCCCGCGCCGCGGCGGATCGCACAGCGGGTGTCGAGTTGGGCGCGGACCGCTATGATGAGGTGTTGTTAACTTAGGCACAGTGAAAGTGGAACAGTCCGCATGAGCAACGATGCGCAGGTAACGATGACCCGTAGGCCCGGCCGCCCCAAGGCGGGCAGCGAAGACAAGAAGGCTCGTATCCTCGCGGAGGCGCTCACCCTGTTCTCGACGCAGGGCTATGTCGCCACCTCTCTTGCGGATATCGCTCGTGCCTCCGATATCTCGAAAGCGGGGCTCCTGCACCATTACTCGTCGAAGGATCGGCTCCTCGCCGCCGTGCTTGATGAGCGTGATCGTCGCACCATTGTCCGACTGCCGCGCGCGGACGCGGGTGCTGCGGCCGCCTTGGACGCGTGGGTGGAGATGGTCTCCCACAACCAGCGCCACCCTGACGGAGTCGCCCTGTATACGGCTATGTCGGCTGCCGTCATCGATGCCACGCATCAGGCTCACCCGTGGTTCCGTCAACACCTGATGGATGCGATCGCCTACCTCACCAGTGCCTTCGAGCATGGCAAGCAGACGGGGGAGGTGCGCGAGGAGGCGCCCAGTGAGCAGATCGCTCGCCGCCTCGTGGCCCTCTCCGATGGCCTGCAGGTGCAGTGGCTGTGCTCGCGCGCACAGGGCGGTCCGACAATCAACATGCGCGAGGTCATGGCTGGCGTCGTGGTCGATCTGAAGGAGCGCTGGCTGCTCGACTCGTGAACGAGGCGGGGCGCCGCAGGTGGAGGGGCGCGCGGCGGTGACAATACCAGACTGACTATGACACAATTCACTCGCGGCTGTTATTGCTTGCAGGGCTTTGGTCCCCTGCTGATGCCGCGCTCCGATCGCCTGTTCACTGCTACAGACGAGTCTTTTCCGCGTTACGATAGGGGAACCAGCACGCTTCGCAATGGTGGAAGCCTGGAAGCCCACAGAGCGACCCCAGCGGATTCAATGAACGAAGCCGCAGGAAACGTGGAGTGTTCGATGCCTACCTGAGCCTGGAGGTTCACGTATGACAAACGCCGCCATCCCCACCCCGCCCGACGACGCGCGCACGATTGCGCAACGCCAGTGTCCAGATGACCTGTGGGCGCTGGGGGAGCGTGCCGTGGCCCGCGCACGCCGATGGGTAGATGAGTCGTCTCATGAACCCACGCCACGCTCAGCCAAACTGCTCTCGCGGATTCTTGCCGATCCATCGGGCCTGACCTTCACCACCCGTTTCGTTGATGACGTTGTACGCCCCGCGGACCTGGACGTGGCCAGCGCGGCCCTCCAGCGGCTCTCTGCTGGCCGCACAGACTTCCTGCCCCCGGCGCTGGCCGCCGCCATGGGCCTAGGCTCGAAGGCCTCGCGCCTTGCGCCTCGAACGGTCACGGCCGTCGCACGGCGTGTTTTCCGCGAAATCGTCGGTGATCTTGTCGTTGATGCGACAGACAAAGGCCTCGGACCGGCACTAGCCCGTCTGCGCAAGGGAGGGAATCGGCTCAACGTCAACCTTCTCGGAGAGGCAGTCCTCGGAGAGAAGGAAGCCGCCCGTCGTCTCTTTGAGGTCTCCCGCCTCGTCGCGCGCGATGACGTCGACTACGTCTCGATCAAGGTCTCGGCCGTTACCGGCCCACACAACCCCTGGGGTTTTGAAGAGGTCGTCGCCCACGGGGTGAGCGCGCTGCTTCCCCTCTACCGTCTCGCCCGAGACTCGGGGACCTTCGTGAACCTTGACATGGAAGACTACAAGGATCTGGACCTGACGCTCGCTGTGTTCACCGCAATCCTCGACCAGCCCGACATGACAGGCTACGAGGCCGGCATCGTCTTGCAGGCCTACCTGCCCGACTCCTTGGGCGCCCTCCAGCAACTCCAGGAATGGGCGTGCAAGCGCGTCGATGCGGGAGGGGCACCCATCAAGGTGCGAATCGTGAAGGGCGCCAACCTGTCCATGGAAAAGGTGGATGCGCAGATCCACGGATGGGAGCTGACCACGTGGCCGTCCAAACAGGCAACCGACACGAACTACAAGCGCATGCTTGAGTGGGCGATGACCCCCGAGCGCACCCGTGCCATCCGATTGGGAGTCGCTGGGCAGAACATCTTTGACATCGCGTTCGCCTACGAGCTGCGCGCCGCGCGCAGCGTCCACGACAGCGTCGAGTTCGAGATGCTCTCCGGTATGGCCACCGGGATTCAAGAAGTGGTGCGTCGGGAAGTCGGTTCACTCTTGCTGTACGTTCCCGTCGTCAATCCCCGCGAGTTCGATGTGGCCATCTCCTATCTTGTGCGTCGCCTCGAAGAGAACGCCGCACCCGAGAACTTCATGTCCGGGGTCTTCGATATCGCCGCCGATCAAGACATCTTTGCCCGCGAGCGTGATCGCTTCCTGGCGTCCTTGGCAGATCTCGATCCGGACGCCTGCACTCCCGTGCCCAATCGTACCCAGAACAGGTGCGCTGAGCGCGACCGCGGCGTCTCTGCCGAGCAGGGGAGCGTGGCGCAGCGAGCGCGCCGTCCCTTCGTCTCGGAAGCCGACTCCGACCCGGCTCTTGCCGCCAACCGCCAGTGGGCGCGCGACATCGCCGCAGCCATCCCGGCCTCGACGCTCGGCGTGGACGCAGTACGCACCGGCGCGCGCCGTCTCGCCACTGATGAGCAGATCGATGAGCTCGTCGAGGCCAGCGTTCGTGCCGCACATTCATGGCAGGATCTGGACCCCGAGGAACGGGCAGCCGCCCTGCACCGCGTGGGGGATGTCTTGGCTGCCCGTCGTGCAGAACTCATTGAGGTGGCGGGGTCCGAGGCCGGCAAGACCATCGATCAGGCGGATCCTGAGGTGAGCGAGGCCATCGACTTTTGCCACCACTACGCCGCCGCGAGCCTGGATCTTGCTGACGAGGCGTTCATGGTGGGGGCGCGATTCGTTCCCGTTGATCTCACCGTCGTCGCCTCCCCGTGGAACTTCCCGGTGGCCATCCCCGTGGGCGGCGTCGCAGCAGCCCTGGCTGCGGGCAGCGCCGTCATCCTGAAGCCCGCTCCTCCCGCCAAACGGTGTGCGGCTGAGCTCGTGAGAGCTTTCCACGACGCCGGAGTCCCCGAGGATCTGGTCGCTCTCGCTCCGCTTGAGGACGGGGACGTCTCACGCTACCTGGTCACGCACGGCGGCGTCGACAGGGTCGTTCTGACCGGTTCGTATGAGACCGCGCGCCTGTTCCGTTCGTGGAAGCCCGACATGCACCTGCTGGGGGAGACGAGCGGCAAGAACGCCATCATCGTGACGCCGTCTGCTGATCCCGATCTTGCGGTGCGTGATATCGTGCAATCCGCCTTCGCGCACGCCGGTCAGAAGTGCTCGGCGTCCTCCCTACTCATCCTCGTCGGATCGGCCGGACGCTCCGATCGCATCGCGCGCCAGCTCGTGGACGCGGCCTCCTCCCTGCGAGTAGGCCTGCCAGCCTCCCTGGACTCGCAGGTTGGCCCCGTCGTCGTACCCGACGATGAGAAGGCTGTGCGCGGTCTGACGACTCTGGGTCCGGGCGAGCACTGGGTTCTCACACCCCGCTACCTGGGCAACGGCCTGTGGACCCCCGGCATACGCGCGGGTGTGGTGCCCGGCAGTGAGTTCCACCTGACCGAGTACTTCGCGCCCGTCCTGGGTGTTATGCGCGTGGACACCCTCCAGGAAGCGATCGACGCAGTCAACGCGGTCGACTACGGCCTGACCTCCGGCCTGCACACCCTCGACAGCGAGGAACTGGACATGTGGCTTGACGGAATCGAGGCCGGCAACCTCTACGTCAACCGAGGGATTACCGGAGCGATCGTTCGCCGTCAGCCTTTTGGCGGCTGGAAGCGCTCAGCCATCGGCTCGACCACAAAGGCGGGCGGACCATCCTACTTGCTTGGTCTGGGCGAGGTCGAACCCGCCCACAATGCCTCGACGGAAGCCGAGACAACCCAGGCCCTTCTCGCGTTGGCCCCGGGGGTGCTCGCTCTGTTCGAGGCAACCGAAGCTCAGCTGTCCGCGAGGGAGCGAACCGAGCTGCGTCGTGCGCTCAATGCCGATGCGCAAGCCTGGGCCAGCGCGTACGGAGCCAACCGTGATGTCACGGGCTTGGCATGTGAGCGCAACATCTTGCGCTACCGACCTACTCCGGTTCTCCTGCGCGCGGGCCGCGCGACGCCCCTGGTCGATGTCGTACGGGTCCTGGCCGCGGGCATTCTTGCGGGCGGCCCCATTGGCCTGTCCGTTGCCGAGGCGCTTCCGCAGTCGTTGTTGGATGCAGTGGAGGCCGCGGGCGTTGAGGTGAGCGTCGAAGATGCGGACGTATGGGATGCTCGCCTGGCCATGGTCGCGACCTCGGGAGGCCTGGGAATGCGTGTGCGCGTTCTCGGTCCGCACGACGAATCATCGCAGGAACGGTGGGCTCATGCGAGTCGTGTCACCGGGGGAAGCCCCGACCTCGCCCTGTACACGGGTGCGGTGACTCCGTGCCCGCATTCGGAGCTGCTTCCCTTCGTGCGCGAGCAAGCGGTTTCCATGACGAAACATCGTTTCGGCACGCCGTTCGACCTGGCTGCCGGCCTCCTGTAGCAAGCACGCAGAAACGCTGTGGTGGCACCGCCTCGTGCGGTGCCACCACAGCGTGGGCCGCGATGCCGGCTTATCGTGTCCGCGATGTCGGTCAATGGGACTGCGGGCAGGTAAAACGCTGGTGGGGCGAGCCAATTGGCTCGCCCCACCAGCGTAATGTCAGTGTCGTCGGACTCAGATCGCGCGGGCGACCTTGTCGGACTTCAGGCACTTGGTGCACACGTTCAGGCGCTTGGGCGTCCCATTGACCAGGGCGCGAACGCGCTGAATGTTCGGATTCCACCGGCGGTTGGTGCGAACGTGCGAGTGCGACACGCTCTTGCCGAAGCCGGGTCCCTTACCGCACACGTCACAAACGGCAGCCACGATGTTCTCCTCGGTATGTCTTCCACTTCAGTTCTGGCCTCCGCGGTTGCGGGGGCGCGCATCCTCCGGCGCTTGAACCGAAGGCAACCATGACAGAATAGCGGACGATGCGCACTTTCAACAAGTCGCAGCAGCCACGCATGGTGTCAGGTCGCACACAGAGCCTTTCGTGGGGAGAATTGTGAGGGGGTGAAAGGGGAAACATGGAAGCGAATGCATCGGTCATCATCGCGGCGTGCCGTGCCGGAGCGGAGGAGGCAGCCCGGCTGGCGCCTTTCCTTGACGACCTGGATGGCTGGGACGGCGCGGACTGCGACACGGGAACGAATGCTGCGGCAACGATGGCGGCGTTGGCTGCGGCCATGGGCTCGCTGGAGCCGCGCGCCCACCTGCGTGATGCCCTTGAGGTGGCGGTCGAGACGATCATTCGGCGAGGAGTCGGGCACAGCGGCCTCGCCCTGGGAGCGCTCTTTGACGCGTGGGGGAGTGCGCTGGCTGATGCCACCCACGTCACCGCGCTCGTGCTGCGCCGAATGCTCACCGCATCGCTCGCTCCCTCCTCCTCGTCCGTTGAGTGGTCGGACGCGCTCGTTGAGATGCTGGGGGGAGCGGTACGCGAACTGGAGGACATGGGGCAGACCCTGCCAGAGGCCGAAGAGGTGTTCTCCCGTTTCTCTGCCCAGGCCCAGATCGGCCTCGTGGAGGCAACCAACGAAGCCACGGGACGCATCGATCCCGGTGGCGCCTTCGTCGCTTTGATGCTGGCGTGCATTGACGCATCAATGCGCTCGGATGCGGGGATTCTCCAGTCCTTCACCGCGATGTTGGCCGACCTGGCCAAACGTCACTCGCGGGCGCCCGAGCCCGCCTCGCCGCCTCCCGGACGCGACTTCACCGTGGATATCATCCTGGAGGGGACCCGAGAAGACTTGAGGTCGCTGCTCGTCCGGTTGTCCGGACTCGGCGCACGCCTGTCCTATGTGGGGCGCGTTGACCTTTTCGGAATGGGCGAGTGGCGCCTGCACGTTGACACGTCGGCCCCCCTGGCTGCCCACCCGACCTCGGGGCAGGTAATTCGTTTTCAGGTGAGCGACGCCAGGCCCGACGCTCAGATCGGCATCGATGAGCTTGCCGACGAGGGGCTGAGCCACCGCGGGGTGCGCCTTCTTCAGCGCCGCCCCATGCGACGCGTTGAACGTGCGCGCGTCATTGCCTGCACGCGGGCTCCCGGCCTCGTCGAAGACCTCGCCAGGGCCGGAGCGGTCGTCTTTCTGGAGCCCCATGCGGGCGACGCCGCCGGGATCGTCTCCGCGTCCGCGTCGCGCTCCGGCGTGGCGCTCGTGGCCCCCTGCGACGAGGCTAGCGCCGCCCTGGTGGGCACGGTCGCCTCGGTCCTGCCCGCGCCCGCTCCCGGGGTTCCCGCAATTCTGCGGGCGGCCAGCAGGGACGACCTTGATGTCTTGGCTGTCGCTCGGCGATGCGCCCCGCTCTTTGTTCCGCAACCGGGAGGACGGGAGGCCTCCCCGACGCTGGCGCGCATGCTGCGCGACGGATCCCACGCGGCCCTGGCGGCGACCACGAGCGCGGCCCTGCCTCGCGACGGGGACCCCGAGCGTATCGCCGAGGCCCTCGCCGACGCATCCCGTGGGGGCGAGCGCGCCTTCAGGCTCCTCATTTCGCGCGAGGACGATGGGCCGTATACGGTGGCGACCGTGCGCCAGCTGCTTGCCACCCGCGACGCGTCCTCGTCAATCGACCTCGAAACATGGGACGGAGGCCAAGTCGGCCCCAGCCTCGTTGCGGGGTGTACTCCGTGAGCGCTCTAGACGTGCCGCTGGCGCTGCGGCTTCCGAAGAAGACGGTGAAGGCGTGTGAGAGCGCCGGAGTGCGGACGGTGGGAGAGCTGCTGTCGGTCCCGCCGCGCCGCTACTATCACTGGGGTCGCCTCACCCCGATGTCCTCGCTGCGCGAAGGAGAGGACGTGACGATCCTGGCCGAGGTCGCATCGGCGCATCTGGTGGCCAACCGCAGTGGATCCGGTGTTCGCCTGGAGGCCCAGCTCACCGATGGTACGCAGTTCCTCTCGGCGACTTTCTTCGCGCACAACCACTACAAGCTCGCCCCCATCGAGCGGCTCCTGACCCCGGGGAGGTCCTTCCTCTTTGCCGGGAAGGTCGGCGCCTACCGTGGAAAGCTGCAGCTCACCCACCCGTCCTTCGAAGGGGTGGACGGGGACGACGTCGAGAGGGTCGCGTCGCGTCCCATTCCCATTTACTCGGCGATGGGGTCCCTCACCTCGTGGGCGATCGCGCGGGCCATCGCGATGGTGTTGGACCACGTGGAGGACTGTGATGTCCCCGATGCCGTACCCTCCGCCGTGCGCGAGCGCAACGGGGTACTCGCCCACGCCGACGCCCTGCGTCGGCTGCACCAACCGGAGACGGACGACGACTACAGACAGGCGCGCCGCTCCCTCGCCTTCGCGGAGGCATTCGTCCTCCAGGTCGGGTTGGTGGCCGCGCGCGCGGGGGTCCGAGCGGTGCCCGCGCCCGCCTCGCCCGCCTCGCCCGCCCTCGTCGAGAGCTTGACGGCCCTCCTGCCCTTCGAGCTGACCGATTCCCAACGCGAGGCCGTGGCCCGCATTGGCGTCGACCTGGCCTCCACGGTCCCGATGCAGCGGCTCCTGCAGGGAGACGTCGGCTCGGGAAAGACCGTCGTTGCGCTGATCGCGTTGCTGCAGGTCGTCGCGGCCGGCCACCAGGGCGCCTTCGTCGCCCCGACGGAGGTTCTCGCGGAGCAGCACGCCGCGTCGCTGCGTTCCCTTCTCGCCCCGCTGGGGGAGCGGGCACCTGACGTGCGCCTTCTCACCGGGTCGACTCCGCCCGCAGCCCGCCGTGAGATCGTGGCTGCGCTGGCATCGGCGCATCCCCTCATCGTCGTGGGCACCCACGCGCTCTTTCAGGATGGTGTGCGTGTCCCAGGCCTCGGCCTCGTCGTCGTTGATGAGCAGCATCGCTTCGGGGTTGAGCAGCGCTCGGCCCTGAGCGGGGCGCGCGAGGACGGCCGCGCCGTCCACGAACTCGTCATGACGGCCACGCCGATTCCCCGGACGATCGCGATGACGGTGTTTGGCGGCCTCGATGACACGCGCATGGTTGGCAAGCCAAGGGGCCGCTCTCCCGTGGCGACCTACCTGGCCGACGCGACCAACGACGCCTGGGTGAGGCGCGCATGGCAACGCGCCGCGGAGGAGATCGCCCAGGGGCGACGCGTGTATGTCGTGTGCCCGCGCATCGATCCCTCCGATGAGGTGGCCGATGCCGAGGATGAGGAGGCGCCGCCCCTCGCGTCCGTTGCCGAGGTCGCCCGCTATCTGCGGTCTCAGCCTGCCCTGGCTGGCGTGGCCATCCACGAGCTCACCGGGCGAACACCGGCCGGCGTCAAGGCGCAGATCATGGAGGACTTCTCCTGTGGGCGCGCCCCGCTCCTCGTGGCAACGACCGTCGTCGAGGTCGGGGTCGACGTGCCCGAGGCGACCCTCATGGTGATCCTCGACTCCCAGCAGTTCGGCCTGGCGCAGCTGCATCAGCTACGCGGACGGGTCGGACGCTCCTCGGTGCCCTCCCTGTGCATCGCGATGCACAGGCACGAGCTCACGGAGGCGGGACGCGCCAGGCTTGAGGCCTTTGCCCAGACGAACGACGGCTTCGAACTGGCCGAGGCAGATCTGCGCCTGCGCAAGGAAGGCGACGTCGTGGGCGCCGGACAATCCGGCACGGCTACCCACCTGAGGTACCTGTCCGTGCGCCGCGACGAGGCCCTGATCCGCGCGGCGAGGAAAGAAGCAGAGGCACTCCTTAACGAGGACCCAACGCTTGGCGGCCAGCCGGAGCTGAGGCGGCTCCTACGGGCCGGCTCGGATGGCAGGCTCGAATGGATGCAACGCTCCTAGGCGGCGCCCGGTAGGGTAGTGGCATGACAAGAATCGTCGCAGGGAGCGCCAAGGGACGAACCCTCGCGGTGCCCAAGTCCGGGACGCGACCGACCTCGGAGCGCGTGCGCGAGGCGCTGTTTTCGCGCCTGGACCACATGAACGTCCTGGCCGGGGCGCAGGTCCTCGATCTCTATGCAGGCACGGGGGCGCTCGGACTCGAGGCGCTCTCGCGCGGAGCCACCAGTGCGACCCTCGTCGAACGCGGCACGCCAGCCGCCCGGGTAGCCGCCGCGAACGTGCGTTCGACCGGCTTGAATGCGCGGGTTGTCACCGCCGACGCGCGCGCCTTCGTGAGCGCCCGCCGGGCGGACTTTCTCGGCGGGGAATTCGACCTGGTGTTCCTGGATCCTCCCTATGACGTGTCCGAGCGGGAGATGAGCGAGGTGCTCGCAGCCCTCGAGGCATGGATCGGCCCCGACGCGCTGATCGTCGTTGAGCGTTCGACGCGGGCTCCAGCCCCTGCATGGCCTCGTTTTCTCGATCTCGAGGACCGACGGACGTGGGGGGAGACGGCGGTGTACTTCGCGGGGCCTGCCGCGGCCGCGCAGTACTCACACCCGACGGGGGTGGCCGGGCACGAGGCCGCCTCGCCCGGGAGGGGTTCCCTGTGATTGCTCTTTTCCCCGGTTCCTTCGACCCGTTCACTCTGGGACACCTCGACGTCGTGGAGAGAGCCTGCGCGGTGTGCGAGCGGCTCATCATCGGAGTGGGCGTCAATCCGCGCAAAGAGGGGTTTGTGCCCCCGGCTCTGCGCAAGGAACTCATCACGGACGCGACCGCTCACCTGAGGAACGTTGAGGTTGTCTTGCTCAGCGGGGCAACCGTCGACGAGGCCGCCCGCATGGGAGCAACTCTCATTGTCAAAGGGGTTCGTTCCGGTCATGACGTGGACTACGAGGCGGCCCAGGCCGCGCTCAACTACGACGTGGGAGGGGTGGACACGTGGTGGATTCCAACGAGGCCGGGGCTGTCTCACGTCTCCTCGAGCGCCGTCCGTGAGCTTCTCGGCCTCCAAAAGGATGTGTCCCGGTATGTCCCGGAAGCGGTTGAGCGTTATCTGACCGACAATAGAAGCTGACGAGTGCCCGGCGGAACGCAGGAGGAGCCCATGGCCGATACGCCCGATGACAAGACTCAGGACGATTGGAACGAGGAAACCGTCTACGGTCCCTCCACCGTGATCGCCGCCCTCGATCAGATTGAGGATCTGGTCGAATCCTCCCGAGCCGTCCCCCTGTCCGCGTCGATCATGGTGAACAAGGCTGAGATTCTTGATCTTCTCGATCAGGCGCGCGAGGCCCTGCCCGAAGACCTCGTCGCGGCGGACGCGGTTGTCGCCGACGCTGACGCCGTCCTGGGGCGCGCGGATTCGGCTGCGGAGACGCGCATCGCGGAAGCAAACTCGCGGGCCTCTTCGACCCTGGACCAGGCGAACGAGCGGGCCGCGCAGATCCGCTCGGACGCGGAGGAGGAAGCGGAGCGAACGCGCTCTCGGGCGAGCGACGAGGCGAGCGCGCTCGTGTCGCAGGCGCGTGCTGACGCCGAAGCGACGATTGCCGACGCGAACGCGCAGGCGGCTCGGATCGTCTCCACGGAGAACATCGTGCGCATGGCTGAAGATCGTGCGCGCGAGATTGTCTCGGAGGCCAAGCGGTCGGCCGCGTCGCTGCGCGAGGGGGCCGACGAGTACGTGGCTTCTTCCCTGGATGAGTTGTCTCGGCTCATCTCGGACCTGGCCCGCCGCACGGATGCTGGCCGACGCGCCATCGCCGAGCGGCGAGGCGTCGATGTCACCGATGTGGACCTGAGCAATGAGTGAGAATCCGCTGGTCCTCTCCCTCGCGCGGCTGCCTCGGGCGCTCGGGTCCACGCGTCACGAGGACGTTTCCTGGATCGTTCCCGATGACCTGGGGACCCCGTCGATGGCGGTGGCCCCGGGGAGCGTCCTGGACGTGTCGGTGGACATGACGAGTATCGACGATGGCGTTCTGGTTCAGCTGGCTACCTCGGTGGATCTCGAGGGGGAGTGCGTTCGCTGCCTTGATGAGGTCAGGCGTCACCACGAGGTCACCAGCTCGGAGGTGTACTGCGAACCGGGTGCCCCGGCTCTTTCCGCTCAGGGGGAGGATGAGACGGAATCGCAGGATCTGTTCATGATCGGCGAGCGCGACACGATCTCGATCGAAACGCAGCTGCGCGACGCGATCGTTCCGCTGGCGGACCCGCGCCCGCTGTGCCGGCCCGACTGCGAGGGACTGTGCGATGTGTGCGGCGAGAAGTGGGCGGAGCTTCCGGCCGATCACGAGCACTTTGTCGTCGATCCGCGCCTGGCCTCCCTGGCTTCCCTGCTGGGTGATTTTCCCGAGCCGGAGCGATCCTGATGGGCCGCTCTAAGCATCTTCCGGTTCCTCCCCGCACCGATACCGATGCCCTCGTCGAGGCATGGGGGACGCGCATCGAGCCAACACTCCTCCAGCTTGCCCTGGTCCATCGCAGCTACGCGAATGAGGCCGGGGGAATCGCCAACAACGAGCGTCTGGAGTTCTTGGGCGACTCTGTCCTCTCCATCGTGATCGCCCAGAAGCTCTACGAACAGTACCCGGATGTCGCCGAATCCGATCTGTCGCGCATGCGCGCGGCGACGGTGTCGCAACAGCCTCTGGCTGCGGCGGCTCGCCGCATCGGGCTGGGTGATTTTGTCTTCCTGGGCAAGGGTGAGTCGACGCACGGGGGACGGGACAAGGATTCGATCCTCTCCGATACCTTCGAGGCGTTGATCGGTGCCACCTACCTGACGAGTGGGCTGGAGGAGGCGCGCCGCGTCATTCTCGCCCGCCTCGGCTTCCTGCTCGCCGACGCTCCGTCAAGAGGGCAGCACCAGGACTGGAAGACCCTCTTGGTTGAGTACTCCCAGTCGAAGGGACTGGGGGAGGTTTCCTACGAGGTCGAGGGCGAGGGCCCCGACCACCAGCGTGTGTTCACGGCGCATGCCTACGTGTCCGAAAGTTCAGAGGCTCTCGGCGAGGGGAGGGCCTCGTCGAAGAAGCATGCGGAAAACGCTGCCGCGCAGGATGCGATGAAGCGGCTGGCCGCTGATGAGGAGTAGTAGTTACGCGAGGGCGTTTGCTCTCCCGACCGATAGGATGGATCACGTGAATGAAGATACGTCCGCGCGCACGCGCGTCATGATCGTTGACGATCACGAGATTGTTCGACGAGGTATTGCCGAGATCGTCGACCGCGACGATGCCCTGGAGGTCGTCGCCGAGGCCGGTTCCGTCGCGGACGCTGTGCGCCGCGCGGACCTGGTTCGCCCGGATGTGATCCTGGTTGATCTCCAGCTTCCCGATGGCACGGGAATTGACATCATGAATCGGCTGCGGGCCTCCCATCCGCAGATCCTCCCCGTGGTCCTGACATCCTTCGACGACGACGAGGCCCTGGCGGAGTCCCTGGAGGCGGGCGCGCGCGCGTACATTCTGAAAACCGTTCGCGGCGCGGAGATTACGGATGTCATCAAGGCGGTTGCGGATGGGCGCGTTCTGCTGGACGAGCGAACCCTGACCCGCAGGCGCGTCGATCACGAGGACCCCACCGCTGACCTGACGCCCTCGGAGCGCAAGGTTCTGGATCTCATCGGCGATGGTCTGTCGAATCGGGAGATCGGAGAGAAGCTCGGCGTGGCCGAGAAGACCGTGAAAAATCACATCACCTCTCTGCTGTCGAAAATGGGGCTGCAGCGTCGCACGCAGGTTGCCGCCTGGGTGGCTGGACAGCGAGCCGCGGCGTGGCGTAACTGAATCGGATGACAGCTCCCACAGGGGAGCGTATTCGGCGGGCGGGGCGGGTTTTCCGGCCCGCCCGCCGCCGTGTGTGAGCACCATTAATCTGTATGACAGTTCAGTTGTTAGATAAACAGGTGGTTCCCTGATTTGTTAGAAAGCTACTGTCAAACTGGTTTGTGAAAAAGTCCTGTGGGGTACCGTTCCTTCATCCTCACTGACGAGGACGGACACCGCAGTCCACCATCCCCTGAAAGGACAACCCGTGAACCTCAAGCGAACGCTTGCCGGTCTTGCGGCTGCCACTGCACTGGTGCTCGCACCCATGAGCGCCCCCGCAGTCGCCGACGCGCCACCCGCGCCCACCGGCGTCCCAGCAGCCGTCCCCCTGAGCACGACCCCCAAGATCGCCCAGTGGCAACAACTCCAGTACGGAATGTTCATGCACTTTGGCGTCTATTCCCTCTACGGCGGCTACTACAACGGCCACCGCCAGCATATGGGCTACCCCGAGCAAATCAAGGCATGGGAGAACATCCCCACGGAGGACTACAGGGCCATGGCGAAGGGCCTGGCCTCCCACTTCGATGCCTCGGCGATCTGCCGGACAGCCCACGACGCCGGCATGAAGTACCTGATGATCACGTCGAAGCACCACGACGGCTTCGCCATGTGGGACACCAAGACGACCGACTACAACATCGTCAAGGCCTCCGACTACGGCAAAGATCCCATGAAGGAGCTGTCCACCGAGTGCAACAAGCTCGGCGTGAAGCTGGCCTTCTACTTCTCCATCATCGACTGGACGAAGCAAATCCCCGAACCCTACGGGAACCAAAACCCCATTGACGAGGAACTCATGACGGGCACGATCAAGCCCCAACTCACCGAGCTCCTGTCCAACTACGGGCCGATCGCCGAGCTCTGGTTCGACATGGGTGGCCCCACCGCCGAACAGTCTGCGCGCATGGCCCAGTGGGTGCACGAGCTCCAACCCGAAACGATGGTCAACTCCCGCGTGTGGAACAAGGCCGGCGACTTCGAGGTCGGCGGAGACAACTCCGTGACCACCGACTTTCACATGGGCCCCTGGGAGTCGATTCGTTCGATATTCCCGGCCTGCTGGGGCTACTGCTCGTGGGTTAACCGCAGCGGGGGTGCCAAGAGTGCCAAGGTCCAAGAACTCGTCAACAACCTCGTGGGAACCGTGGCCTCCGATGGGCAATTCGCCTACAACATCGGTCCCAAGGGCGACGGAACGATCGACGAGTTCGACGCCAGCGTCGTCACCGAGGTGGGGCAGTGGATGAAGCGCCACCCCGATGCCATCACGGGAGCGCGTCCCACCTGGTTTCCCGCACCAGCCTGGGGCAAGATCACGACCAAGGACAACGCCCTGTACTTCATGCCCGACGGATGGCAGGCGGGTCAGACACTGACCCTGCCCGGCGTTGGCGGTACCGTCACCGGCGTCACCGTTGACGGTACCGACCGGACCCTCGAGTACACCCAGGACGGCACCACACTGACCGTGACCGAGTCGGGAGACAACCCCGAGCCAGGCCTGCGTCCCGTCATCAAGGTGAGCGTCTCTGAGGAGCCCACCTACGTGCCCGAGCAGACGGTGACCGCGGTCGACGGAGCAAGCATCGCGGAGAACCAGTTCCTCGCACGCGCCTCCGCGATGCGTTACTCCGGGGCACAGGCGTACGATGCGTACCTCGTCAACAAGACGGGCACGCCCATCACCGACATGTCCCTGACCTTCAACGGCAACTTCGCCCCCGACGTCACGTACAAGATCACGCTCGGCACGACCTCCATCGAGGCCACCGGCACGCAGATCAACGCGGGAGAGATCGGTGAAGGATTCACCCTCGAACCCGGTAAGATCACGCCGCTGCGCGTCGAGCTAGCCCACCCCTCCTACTACGCGAACCCCATCGGGGTGCGGAACCTGAGCGCAACGGTCCACGTCTACGACGCCAACTCGGCCACCCAGCCGCCGGTCATCACCTCCGGACCATCCTCGGTGTCGGTGACCGCAGGAGAAAGCGCGACCTTCACGGTCGTCGCCTCGGGGCGTCCCGCGCCCACGATCACCTGGTACCGCGTCCCCAAAGGCGCGACCGAAGGGACCCTCATCGACGGTGCAACGGGCAGCTCCTACACCCTGAACACCTCCGTCGAGGACGACGGCGCACAGTTCTACGCCCTGGCCACGAACGCCAACGGATCCACTCCGTCGGCGCGCGCAACCCTCACCGTGACGGCGCCCAGCTCCAACCTGGCACTCAACAAGGACGCACGCATGTCCTCCACCGGGTGGGGTGGGGTCGCCTCGCGCGCCGTTGACGGCAACACGGACGGCGTGTGGGACAACGGATCGCTTGCCCACACCGGTCGGCAAGCAAACCCCTGGTGGGAGGTCGACCTCGGCCAGACCCACCCGCTGGGAACCGTGAACGTGTGGAACCGCTCCGCCAGCGACAACTGCCAGGGAACCCCCTGCGACCAGCGGCTCCACGACTTCTGGGTGATCGCCTCACAGGAGCCTCTCCCGGACTCCTTTGACCCGGCCAGCGCCGCCGCCGTCGACGGCGTGCACATGATCAAGGTCGAGGGAGTCGGCGCTCGCCCGAGCGCCATCGACTTCGAAGGCTTCGAGGCGCGCTACATCCGGGTGCTCCAGCCGACCAGCCACGGCGAGTTTGCCCTCGCCGAGGTGGAGGCATTCGCCGCTGCTGGCACCGAGCCCGATCCGGAGGACAAGCCCGTTGCCCCCACCATCGAGCCCCTTTCGGTCAGCGCAAACCCCGCCGAAGATGCTCAGATCACTGGAGACGGAGCGTTCCGGACGGTGACCGCGAAGAACGGTACGAAGGTGACCATCAGGGCCACCGTGACGGGCACGCCCGAGCCGATCCTGGCGTGGCACATCAAGAAAGAAGGCACGGAGTCCTGGGAGAGCCTGGACAACGAGAACGGCAACGAGATCACCCTCACCGTCGATGCTGCCCACAAGGGCGCGGTTGTGCGCCTGACGGCCATCAACGAGGCGGGGGTGGCCGAGTCAGGCCTGGTGTCACTCGCGCTCGCGGAGGATCCCGCACCCGACCCCGCACCGGACCCCGCACCCGAACCGGATCACACGGTCGGAACCTGGATGCACGACGGCGTCGGCTGGTGGTGGAAGATAAGCCAGGGCGGCTACGCCAAGAACGAGACGCTGTCTCTGGGCGGTAGCGTGTATCGCTTTGACCACAGGGGCTACATGCTGACCGGATGGGTCTACTGGGAAGGCGTCTGGCGCTACCACAGTGAATCCGGTGCGCAGGTGAGCGGCTGGATCAAACCGGACGGACACTGGTACTACCTCGCGCCGGGCACGGGGATCATGGCGACCGGCTGGAGCAAAATCGACGGGCAGTGGTATCTCTTCGCCGCCAACGGAGCGATGGCCACCGGCTGGCACAAGCTCGGTGGGCTCTGGTACCACCTGGATCACTCCGGCGCCATGCACGTCGGATGGCTCCAGCAGGGAGCCACCTGGTACCTGCTGGCCGACAATGGCGCGATGGTGACGGGGTGGAAGCAGGTGGGCGGCACCTGGTACTACTTCGACTCCTCGGGCGCCATGGTTCAGGGCTGGCTCCAGATCGACGGCAGCTGGTACTACTTCGGCTCCTCCGGCAACATGTACACGGGTAGTCGACAGATCAACGGTCGCACGTACTACTTCGACCCGTCGGGTAAGTGGTTCGCGTGAGCTGGCGATGAGCGCGGGATAGCTCGGTGCTCGCAGAACAAGGGGCGGGGGTGACGCGTGAGCGTCACCCCCGCCCCCAGGTCTTCTCGAGACCTCGGTCTTGTCCTACCCCTCCAGGGGCGCGATCCACGTGACCCTGGTTCCGCCTCCATCCCCACCTGATCCGGTATCGAAGCTGCCGTGGTGGCGCCGAGCGCGCTCGGCCATGTTGGCCAGACCCGAGTTGCGGGTCCGCGACGGATCGATCCCGCGCCCATCGTCGGTGATCGTGATGCGCACCCGCCCGGACTTGCCTCGCCCGGACACGTCAACGCATACGGTCGCGGCCGTCGCGTGAGCGTGACGCGCGATGTTCGACAACCCCTCACGCACGATTGCGACGACGTCATTGGAGAGGTCTGGGTCGACGCGGCCATCGAACTCGTCAATGACGACCAGCTCGTTGTCCAGGTCCGAGTTGATCGCATTGCCGTCGAGGGTGATGAGCAGGGAGGGGGCAAAGCCGAGGGCGGAGCGCGTCAGCGACGACTCCCTGCGGATTCGCTCGACCAGGCCGACGGCCTTATCCCGCTCGCGCAGGTTGTGCACGATCGTGCGGATCTGGCGGACGGCCTCGTCAATTGAGGCAAGAGAGGAGTCGATGAGCGACTCCAAGGAGGCTGGATCCGCCTCCCCCTGGGTAATCTTCTGCTTGGCCGCGTCCAGGGCCATCCCGGTGGCAAAGAGCTGCTGAATCGCAAAATCGTGCAGGTCGCGGCTGATCCGATCTCGCTCATCCAGGAGGGCTGCCACGTCCTGGGCGTGGCGCGCGGAGGCCAGCTCGAGCGCGAGGGTGGCCTGAGAGGCCAGGGATTCAGCGAGGGAGAGCTCGGCGCTGTCGAACTCGGGAGCACCAATCTGGCGCAAGAGGATGAGGACGCCCGATGATACTCCTCGAGAACGCAGCGGAGCGTAGAGGGCGGAACCAAAGGCGGCCAGCTGTGGCATGCGCATCGTCTGGGCGCGGGCCATCGAGTCGACGATCATGCCGGTCCCCTCATGCAACACGCTCATCGCGCGCCCCTCGGGTGGAAAAACCAAGCCGAGCAGGCTCGAGGCATTCTTTCCGTCGGTGATCTCGGCCGCCCACGTATCGCCCACGGATTGGAGGACGATGATCGCGGTGTCCGCGTGGGACACCTCGCGCACCGTCTTCGCGATGAGCTCGAGAGCCTCCTCCTCATCGGCCCCCTCCAGCATGGTTGTCGTCAGAGACTGAGAGGCGCTGATCCAGCGTTCCGTACGGCGTGAGTCCGCGTAGAGGTGAGCGTTCTCAACGGCGATGCCGGCAGCCGGAGCCAGCGCGGCGACCACGGCCGAGTCGCCGGCCGTGTATCCCCCCGGCTTCCCCGTGAGATAGAGCCTTCCGTACACCTGCTCGTGAACCAGGACCGAGACGCCGAGGAACGCGGGAGTGGACGGCGGAAGGTCGAGGTCGGTCGCGTCGGTGGGCGAGTTGACGAGAAGAGGCTCGGTGACGGGAATGGCCGTGATGAGCGCCCGGGGGACATCGGGCGCGGGCAGGGTGTCGTGGTGCTCGAGCTGCAACGTTGTCGCACCCCACGTGTCAAGGACCGTCAGCGTGGCGTGCGGCGAGGAGGTGAGAGCGCACGCCTGGTTGACGAAGTTCTGCAGGCCTGCCTTCAGGTCCAGGGAGCTGGTCAGATCCAGCGCCGCTTCGAGAAGGGTAAAGTCCGTGCTGTCGGTGCTCATTGTTCCTCCTGATCGAGTGCCCACCGGTAGCCGGGCAGGCAAGATAGAACGTGCGCGTGCGTGCCCTGTGCAACCACCCTCGCGCACTGACCGGCCTGCACGCGTCCCAAAACGAGTACCTGGTCGGCCTGGTCGAGGGCGCTGAGGCGATGCGTGACGACCAGGGTAGCGCGATCGGGTGGGGGAGTCAGGAGGGTGTTCATGAGCCTGTCCGCGGTCTCGCCGTCCAGGTGTTCCGACGCCTCGTCCACCGCCATGACGGGGGCCGGGACGAGGAGCGCGCGCGCCATCAACAGGCGGCGGCGTTCACCCCCGGACACCGTCGTCGCACCCGAACCGATCACCGTATCGATTCCGTCGGGAAGAGAGTCGATCCACTCGCAAAGTCCCGCTCGTTGCAGTGACGTCACGGCCTCTTCGCGCGTCAGGGATGCCTTCGCGACGCGCAGATTCTCGTAGATGCTGGTTGCGAAGATGTGGGCGTCCTCGGCGGTCATGGTGATGTGGGAGGCGACGTCGTCGCGGCGCGCCCCCCACGCGGGCACCCCGTTGATGAGGGCCTGACCGGACTTGGGGGGGATCACTCCCGTGAGGGTGGCCAGCAGCGTTGTCTTGCCGATCCCCGACGGTCCGACGATGGCCACGGAGGCACCCGCGCGCAGCGTGAACGTGATCCCCTCGACCAGGGTGGGGCCGCCCGGCCAGCCGATCGCGAGATCGTGAGCCTCGATGAGGGTGGCGCCCTGAGGGATGGCGTGCGAGGCGGAGGGAGACTCCTCACCGATGAGAGCGCAGATGCGCTGAGCTGCCTGCGCGCTGCGGACCAGCTGGGACGCGGCTGGAGCAAGCTCAGCGACGCCCTCGAAGGAGGACAGCGGAATGAGAACGATGACGGCGAGGAGAACCTGCGGGAGCGCGCCGGAGAGCGCGTGCGGGATACCGATGAGGAGAGCGGCGATGAGCGCCATTCCCACAGCGCACACGTCCAGGCCTCGGGCGAGCGCGGACAGGCGAGCAGAGCGAGCAAGAGCCTGACGCAAGGAGGCTTCGGCACGGGCGAGCGTCCGTGTGGCTCCGCGCAGTGTCCCGGCCAGCGAGAGCTCGGTGGCACCCTCCAGCAGCGCCAGGGTGGTGGCGGCGATATCCGCGCGCGCGTCGCCCCCCTCGCCCTCGGCCATCCGCACGGAGCGGGCGATCAGGGCGGGCGCCACCACGCCCGACAGAAGGAGGCACAGCGCAAGAACGAGTGCCGACGCGGGCGAGATGACGGCGACAACCGCCACGGTCGCGACGCCGACGATGAGCGCGACGAGCGCGGGTAGGACGGTCTTCACGACGACGTTGCCGACCTCGTCGACATCGGCTCCTGCCCGGCTCATCAGGTCTCCGCGTCGCACGGACGATAACGCCGCCGCGGGAGCGCTCGACAAGCGGTCATACAGGTTCGCGCGCAGGTTGTCCATACCCGACAACGCGACCTTGTGCGAGGCCAGGCGCGACAGGTAGCGGGCGAGGGCGCGCGAGAGACCGAAGAGCCGCACCGACGTGGCCGCGACGGTCAGGTAGAGAACGGGCGGCTGCTGGGATGCCCGGGCAATGAGCCACGCGGCCGTTCCCCCGAGCGCGATCGCCGAGCCCAGAGCCGCGACTCCCAGGAGGAGCGAGAGCGCGAAACCGGAACGCGATACCCCAAGCAAAGCGACGCATCGGCGAAGCGCCGCGGATTCCGAGCGCGTCAGGAAGAGCCTCATGCGCGTTCCTCCTCGATGGCCGCGGCGGTCACGTCGATTACCGTGTCGGCGATATCCAGGACCGCGCTCCGGTGAGCAATGACGATGAGGGTTCGGCCCTGGGCGCGCATCGCGTTGATGGCCCCGATAATCGTTTCCTCGCTCACGGCGTCCAGATGCGCCGTGGGCTCGTCGAGAATGACGATCTGCGAGTCGGCCGCGAGGGCTCGAGTGAGAGCCAGGCGCTGTCGCTGCCCGACAGACAAACCGATCCCGCCGCGTCCGATGACCGTGTTCCAGCCATCGGGAGCCTCGGACAGGACGGCGTCGAATCCCGTCGCTTCGGCTGCTCGGGTGAGGCTCTCCAGGGGGAGGCCTCCCATACTGTCCAGGATCGTCCCGGGTGCCAGCGTGGGGGATTGCGGCACCCAGGAGATGGTGCTCCTCCACGAAGCGGGGGAGACCTCGGACAGCGGCAGATCTGAGCGGGCGGAGCCGCCCGAGGCCGCCGAGCGCAGCAGGATTCGACCGCAGCCGGGAACAGTGTCGGAAAGCAGACACGACACGAGCGTCGATTTTCCGGCCCCGGAGGGTCCGGACAGCGCCGTCACGGTCGCCGGACGCACGATGCCCGAGGTTGGACTCGGTGCCCAGGCCTCGCGCGAGCGCACGCCAACGCCGTCCAGGACGATGTCGGTGCGGGACATGTCCGGGCACGGTAGAGATCCGGCAGGGGGCAGAGCCTCGGCCTCCTCGATGATATCGAAGGCGGCACGTGAGGCCGTCACGCCGTTCGCAGAAGCGTGGAATTGCGCGCCTACCTGGCGTAGGGGTTCAAAGACCTCGGGGGCCAGCATGATGACCGCGAGTCCGTGAAAGAGCGACATGTGACCGAAGACCAGGCGCATCCCAACCTCGACGGCGACCAGAGCCACCGAGAGGGTCGTGAGGAACTCGAGAACACCACCCGAGAGAAACGCCACGCGCAGCGTCGACATCGTCGCCTTCGTATTCGCCTCGCCCAGCGCGCGCAGGTGGGGGCGCGGAGCCCTCTCGCGTCCGAGCGCGCGGAGCGTGGGCAATCCCGAGATGAGATCCAGGAGCTGGGCGGACAGACGCTTCATCGACGCCAGTTTCTCGTCGGAGGCCGACTGGGTGAAGCGACCGATCAGGACCATGAAAAGGGGAATCAACGGAATCACGAGCAGCGCGATGACGGCAGACCAAAAGTCGAGCAACAGGATGACCCCCAGCGCCGCGGGAGTGACGGTGCACACGAGGACCAGTTGGGGGAGGAAGGCCACGAAGTAGGGGCGCAGGTCTTCGAGGCCGCCGGTGGCCAGAGCCGCCGTCTGTGCACCATTGGTCGCCCGCCACCGAGGCCCCAGCGCAATAGCCGACTCGATGACGCGGCGGCGTAGCTCGGCCACGGCTGCCCCCGCCGCTCGCGTGCTGAGTGCCTCGCGCGCGGCCACGCACCCGGCTCGACAGGCGAACACGAGTCCAATGGCCCCGATAGTGGGCAGAACGTCAACGAGGGAGGCACCGCCGGAGATGATCGGGGACAGCGCCGACGAAACGAGCAGTGCCTGAGCGAGAACGAGGACGGCGGTGACGGTCCCAAGGAGGGCCGTCGCAGCAATGGGGCCGCGAGCCGATCGGGCATATCGCAGCAGGCGAGGATCGAAAGGACGCACGGATACCATTGTGCCCCAAAGCGCGGCGTCATGGGTCTTAGGTCCTCGGCGTCGCCTCGTGGATGTGCTTGTGCCCGGTCCCGCGAGACGGAACCGGGCACAAGCGGCGCGCAAGAGTCAGCTGGAGAGGAAGTTCTCTCCCACGCGAATCTTGCTGAGCAGGAGCCCTGTCTTGGTCGACACGTCCTCGGCACCAACGCGAGAACGGAACGTCCAATAGGACCAGATGACGTAGATCGCAACGATCGGGACCAGGCAGGCCGCGACGATCGTCATGACGGTCAACGTCGCATTCGTCGACGAGGCCTGCTCAATCGTCAGCGAGTAGCTCGGGTTAATCGAGGACTTCTGGACGGCGGGAGCCATCGAGGCGAAGACCCATGCGACGGAGCCGGCGATCGCGACGGAGGAGGCCGTGAAGGACAGCCCCTCTCGTCGCAGCGACGCCTGAGAGAGCGCGGTGGAGACGATGATCGCGAGGGCGGCAACGACGAGGGGGATCCACGCCAGGACATTCGTCGTGTACGCGAACTGACCCCAGAACAGCCACGCGGCGGCCAGGACGGTCGCGGCGATCGATGCCGGAGCGGCGATCGCATTTGCGCGATCGCGCACCTCCCCGGTGGTCTTCAGCGCCAGGAACTGCGCGCCGTGCGCCAGACAGACGGCGAGAACCGCCAGCCCGCCCAGGATGGTGTAGGGGGTCAGGAGGGAGAAGAAACCGCCCGTCAGCTGGTGCGTTGCGCTCGCCAGCGACTGATTCACCAGCGTCGGGTCCACGACGGTGCCCGTTGCCGCGTCAACGACCTCGATGCGCATGCCCTGCACGAAGTTGGCGAAAGCGACGCCCAGCAGGATCGGGACGAGCCAGGCGCTGGCCGTGTGCACCCAGTCCCACGCGTGGCGCCACTTCTCGGTGGCGATCTTGGAGCGCCACTCGAGGGCGATGACGCGTACGATCAGGCAGACCAGGATGAGAAACAGGGCCAGGTACATGCCCGAGAACATGGTGGCGTACCACTCGGGGAACGCGGCGAAAGTCGCGCCGCCGGCGGTGAGGAGCCAGACCTCGTTCCCGTCCCAGTGGGGGCCGATCGTGCGCACCGTCTGGGTGCGTTCGCGGTCGCCCTTGGCGACGAAGGGCAGGAGCATTCCGACGCCAAAGTCGAAGCCTTCGAGAATGAGGTAGACCGTCCACAACACGGCGATGAGGATGAACCACAGGATTGACAGAGTCATGTTCGTTGTTCCTCTCTCAGTATCCGAAAGACAGCTCGGCGGGTGTTTCGGCCGTGGGCTTATCAGCCTCGGGCGAGGAGTGGATGCCCTCGACGGCGTAGCGCTTCATGAGGACGTACCAGAAGACTCCCAGGACGCCATACAGGAGAGTGAAGAGGACGAGGGTGGCCAGCATCTGCCAGGCGGGAACGTTGGGGGACACGCCTATTTCGGTCATCATGGCCACCGACCCCAGGTCGGATCCCGCGGACAGCGCACCCAGGTTCGGTACGACGACCCACGGCTGGCGACCCATCTCGGTGAAGATCCAGCCGAAAGAAGCGGCTGCAAAAGGCAGCGGTAGGTTGACCAGGGCGACGACGCCGAGCCACTTGTTGGACGACGTGCGCCCGCCTCGGGTGGCCCACAGGCCCCAGGCGGCGAGGAGGAAGGCGAGCATCCCCAGGCCGATCATCAGGCGGAAGGACCAGAAGGTCACCATTTGCGGGGGCCGGAAATCGTATTGCGAGGCGTCCCCGTACTTGGCGGTGAAGTTCACGTCCGAGTTCAACAGGTCCACCATGCGTGCCTGAATGTCGGAAACCCCCTCGGAGGTCGCCGAGAAGGAGTTGTGCGACAGGAAGGAGGCAACACCGGGAACGCGGATGAACTGGGTGGGGTGCGCGCCGTTATCGCCCAGGGGGCAGGAGCCGAACTGGGCGACCGTGAAAGCCGCGCCGTCGGTGTCCACGCAGATGCCCTCGGCTGCCGCCATCTTCATTGGCTGAGCTGCGACCATTTCCTGGCCCTGGATGTGGCCGGAAGCGGCGGTACCGAGGCCGCCGATCAGGACGGCGACCAGCCCGAAGCGGGCGATCGGACGCCAGACGTCCCGGGACTGCGCCACGGCCTGCTCGCTTCCCTCACGAGCGGTGCGCACCATCCACCACAGGGCGATGCCGGCCACGAATGATCCGGCGACGAGCCAGGCGGAGGTGATGACGTGAGCGTACTCGCTCAGGTAGACGCCGGAGGTGATGAGCTTGAGGAAGCCAGCCACACCGTCGAGTTCGGCTCGGCCGGTCTCGGGGTTGAAGCGTGCCCCGACGGGATGCTGCATCCAGGCGTTGGCCGCGAGAATCCAGGCTGCCGAGAGCATCGTGCCGATGGCGACGCACCAGATGGTCGCCAGGTGCATGCCCTTGGAGAGACGGCCCCATCCGAAGATCCACAGTCCGAGGAACGTGGATTCAAGGAAGAAGGCCAGGAGTGCCTCGATGGCCAGCGGGGCGCCGAAGATGTCGCCGACGAAACGGGAGTATTCGGACCAGTTCATTCCGAACTGGAACTCCTGGACGATGCCGGTCGCCACGCCGAGGGCGAAGTTGATGAGGAGGAGCTTGCCAAAGAATCGGGTCGCCTGGAGCCAGTGTTCCTTGCCGGTGCGGTGCCATGCGGTCTGCATGATGGCAACCAGCAGGGACAGGCCGATCGTCAGCGGCACGAGGACGAAGTGGTAGACGGTTGTGATGCCGAACTGCCATCGTCCGACCGTGACCGCGTCAAGCGCTGTCTGCGCGAGGGTCATGATGGGACCTTCTCGTGTAGGGATGAGGGATGTCGTTGAAGCCGAGACGCAGCCGTAGGACCTATGTCACGGGTTGACACAAATGTAGCCCAGATGTGTCGGCGGTACTAAGGGATAACGGGGCTTGGTGATCGTTTTGTGACGTACGCGTCTGATTATTTTTCCTGGTAAACGCCCTGTATTTGGGCGTGTGAGGCGTTGACCTGGTCACCCTTTCCCGTCGCATTCAACGGGGAAAGCATGTCGTGTGCGACAATGAGGACGAATGGATGTCGCGGGCGTGCCCCCGTGACGAGAGTCGAGCGATGACGTTTCCACCGCCGCCGACCGCTGCGCGTTTGCGCTCCACTAGGTTTCCGCCCCTCGCGGGCGATGATAACGGGTGTGTCCGGGCACGTGGCGCACGCCCACCATTGGAGAATCGTGACAACCGAATCCACCACCCCCGTGGCACCCGCCGCGTCGCTGCTGTTCCAGGCGCCGGTCTTCCAGGCCGCACCCGAGGTCGCAGCACCGATTGGCGCCGAGGAAGCAGAACCCAAGCGCCGCCGCAATTCCTCCGCCTCCGAGGAGATGTCCGAACGCGAGGAGGCGGCCCCCAAACGTCGGCGCCGCTCTAAGAAAACCGTTGGCGACGCCGAGAACGAGAGCACCGCCGATGCGTCGGCAGACGAATCTTCTCCCGTTGAGCGCTCCGCGAGCGAGGAGTCGGACGCCGAACCGAAGAGTCGGCGCCGTCGGCGCTCCAAGAGGGCCGACGAAGCTTCCAGCGCTGAGAAGAAGCCCGATGGGAGCGAATCCGTCGCGTCCCAGGATGATTCGACGGCAGACGACGAGGGGTCGACCCGTCGTCGTCGGCGCCGTTCCCGCTCGACATCGGTAGCCGTTGCGGACGATGGTGATCCCGCGGATCAGGTCCAGGCCCTGAAGGGATCGACCCGGCTCGAGGCTAAGAAGATGCGTCGCCGCGAGGGTCGGCGCGAGGGCAGGCGCCGCCACTCGATCTCCGAATCGGAGTTCCTGGCGCGCCGCGAGTCCGTCGAGCGCACCATGGTCATCCGCGATCATGACGGCCTGGATCAGATCGCCCTCCTTGAGGACGGGCTCCTCGTCGAGCACTACGTCGCTCGTCGCACCCAGTCCTCCATGGTCGGCAACATCTACCTGGGCCGCGTCCAGAACGTTCTTCCGTCCATGGAGGCGGCATTCGTCGATGTGGGTCGCGGCCGCAACGCCGTCCTGTACGCCGGAGAGGTCAACTGGGATGCCGTCGGGATGGAGGGCAAGCCCCGCCGCATTGAGGCCGCCCTCAAGTCGGGTGATCCCGTCCTGGTCCAGGTGACGAAGGATCCGATCGGACACAAGGGAGCGCGCCTGACGTCGCAGATCACCCTCGCGGGTCGCTACCTCGTGCTCATTCCGGGTGGCTCCATGATGGGAATCTCTCGAAAGCTGCCCGACAAGGAGCGCGCGCGCCTGAAGAAGATCCTCAAGGCCGTCGTCCCCGCCGGTTCCGGAGTCATCGTGCGCACCGCCGCCGAGGGCGCAACCGAAGCGCAGATTCGTGACGACGTCGCTCGACTCACTCGCCAGTGGGAGGAGATCGACAAGAAGCGTTCATCGACCAAGAACGCTCCGGTGCTCCTGCGCGGCGAGCCTGAGCTCGCGGTGCGCGTGGTGCGCGACATCTTCAACGAGGATTTCACCAAGCTCGTCATTCAGGGGCGTAACACGTACGCTACCGTCAAGGACTACGTGGACGAACTCAGTCCCGAACTCTCCGACCGCGTCGAGCAGTGGGTGGGGACGGAGGACGTCTTCCACGCACACCGCATCGACGAGCAGCTTGCCAAGGGTATGGATCGCAAGGTGTGGCTGCCCTCCGGCGGCACCCTCATCATTGACCGCACCGAGGCGATGACGGTCATCGACGTCAACACGGGCAAGTTCATTGGCGCGGGAGGCACCCTTGAGGAAACCGTGACGCGCAACAATCTTGAGGCAGCCGAGGAGATCGTGCGCCAGCTGCGCCTGCGCGACATCGGCGGAATCGTCATCATTGACTTCGTTGACATGGTGCTCGAATCGAACCGCGACCTCGTCCTGCGCCGCCTTGTGGAATGCTTGGGTCGCGATCGCACACGCCACCAGGTCACTGAGATCACCTCGCTGGGGCTCGTGCAAATGACCCGCAAACGCGTGGGAGAAGGCCTCGTGGAGGCATTCTCCTCCCCCTGCGAAGCCTGCGAAGGGCGCGGATTCATCGTCCACCACCATCCGGTGGAGGCTTCCGGTGCCGACTCTTCGTCGAAGGGAGCCAAGTCGGCAAAGAAGTCTCAGAAGAGGGCGGAGCCGCGACGCATCGAGGCCGGGGTTGAGCACGAGCGGGCAAAGGAGGCGCTCAGCGCGATCGCTGCCGCTTCCTCGCGCAAGGACGATGACGCTCCCTCCGAGGCGCCCGTCCCGGCCGCGAAGGGGACCGCTCAGGCGGCGGCACGCGAGGTCGAGGATGCCTCCTCGGCCACCGGCACCGAGCAGGCCAGTGCACCCGACCAGGCAGAGTCGAAGGCGTCGGACGTATCCGCGCAGGAGGCAACCAAGCGTCCGCGTCGGCGCCGTCGGGTCGCGGAAGCGACCCCGGTGCCCGATCTTCCCGTCCATATCGATTTGCCCGACCCCGTAGAAACGGCCGAGCAGGCTCCGGCGAAGAATGCGGTCGACATCGAGCTTCCCGAGCGTCAGGAGAAGGCGCCCGCGAACCGGCGTCGCGCTTCCCACAAGGCGGCGACCGCGGCCAGCGGGGAGCCTTCCTCGGCTTCCAGCCCCGCCGCATCCCCCGCTCACCCTGCGTCCCAGGAAAGCGCCGCCCGCAACGATGGTGGGCAGGCCCGGGAGGCTCCGGCGAGCGCGCAGGAGGGGACTCAGCCTCGCCGGTCGCACAGGCGCCGCGCGGCAGCATCCAGCGGAGTCGTCGAGCCCGAGGCCACTCCCGCGGTTGTCGTTGATCTTCCGGCGCGAGCCGAGGCAGGGGCGGCGGTCCAGGCGACGCGATCGACCGAAGATATTACCCTGCCGGAGGCCACCGACAAGCCGCGGACCAAGCGCCGTCGGCGAGCGGTATCAACCGGCATCGTAGACGCGGGCTGAGAACCGGAGCGAGAGGGAGGGGGAGGCCCTCCCTCTCGCGTCGAGGTGTGGAATCGCACAGCGCTTCTGGTAGCTCGCGAGTCCCGCCGGGTTGCATTCCGGCGTGCGAATCGGCTAGATTTGATCGTCGGCGCAACAAGCGCCAACGGGATCGTCAGAACATCAGAAAGCCCTCGGCAGTTTCGAGGCGGGATCCCGGTTACGAATACGAGAAGAGATGAGCTCCAACGTGGTCTACGCGATCGTCAAG